>Ga0209727_1000435_pt1 | contig 47171 bp, 84 predicted proteins | sample RifGroC1_FD_183995 | JGI IMG/M metagenome (GOLD analysis project Ga0209727, IMG submission 183995) | Groundwater microbial communities from Rifle, Colorado, USA - Groundwater C1 (SPAdes) (version 2) | ecosystem: Environmental > Aquatic > Deep subsurface > Groundwater | place: Rifle, Colorado... | reverse complement strand
TCGGCATCGAGCGCCACCGGCGACAGTTCGGCATCGAGCGCCACCGGCGACAGTTCGGCATCGAGCGCCACCGGCGACAGTAGCGCGGCGGTTTGCACTGGCCTTAATGGTAAGGCCATGGCCGGCAAGTTCGGGTGCATCGCGCTGGCCTGGTGGAATGGAACTGAAAAGCGCAGTGAAATGCACTGTGCAGAAACAGGCTGTGGTGATGGGAGCGATGGCAAGCTGAAGGCTGAAGTCTGGTATAGCCTGAATGAGCTGGGGGAGTTTCAGGAAGTGGCGTAACGGATGGCGCATGAGGCGCACCAACTTTTACCAACTGGTGCAGGCTGTTGATAGCTTAGCCGCCTCGATGCGCTGGTTAAACCCTGGGAGGGGATGATGGGAGACAATAATGGATGCGGGTGGCTGCCAAGCTTCGGGATGCCGTTTTTCCCTAGCAAGCCGCCATCTGATGCCAGCGACTACTGGCCTAGGCAGATGGTTGCCCCAGTTGAGCCAAGCATAGCCGAGGAAGTTGCTGAACTCCGCAAGCAGGTTGAGGAGCTGGTTTACTGGATGCGGCCCATGACTGGCAACCTTATCACTGGCAAAGCGGCGGTTGAGGAATACAAGCGGCTGGCAGAGGCGGTGAGGGGATGACTGTGCGCGAACTGATACGGGATCTCCTGCGCGAGGCTGGAAAGGACAAACGCGCCGATCAACTCTTCGCCGAATTGGAAGACAATGATTTTGGGAATACGCAGATTGGTGCGGACGTGGATTCTGGCCCGATCCGGTATGTCGAGTCGATCAGCAATGAGGGGCCGTGCTTTGTTGGGCTGAAGTGCGAGCGCGTAAGCCATGGGTGGTAGGTTTAACGGTCTTTAAGCTGTGTGGGGCTTGGCCACACGAGCGCCTAGTTAGGCGCATAACTTGAAAGGAGAAAGACATGCCGAAGATGAGAGCAAAGATGAAAGTAGTATCTGTAAAAAATCAGGGGGCCACCTACGACGAGCTGGTGCTTGCAGCTGTATGCAAGAACGACGGCTATCCGGCTGACGGCAGTGACGAGAACAACACCTTTGCCAAATGGACTCCCTCGGCTGAGATGAAGATGTCCATCACCAACCCGGCTCTTGTCGGGCAGATCAAAGAGGGCCAGCAGTTCTACGTGGATTTCACCCTGGCCGAGTAAAACCTAGATGGCGGTGAGGCGTGGGGCCAGTGCGAAGGCCCAGGAGACACGCTGAAAGTCTCGGGAAGTATCGAGGCAAACGGACAGGCTACAAGCGCACAAGCTGAGAGGAGTCCGGTCGGGGTTCGAATCCCCCCACCGCCAGCAATTAAGGAGAGGGAGCCATGAAGATGAGCGAGCAGGCGATAGGTATAGCACAGAAGTTGTACGACTGCCGTCGAACAGCACTTTTTGTTCTTGGGCCTCAGCGGTTCAAAGCTAAGGTGGAGGAGTTCCGCCCGATAATCCAAGCGGCCATGGCTAAGCACGATTGTGATGAGGTGAGAGCGACAATGGAGATCGTCAAGTTGCTCAATTCTGGCGGGCATGATGGTATGCCTACACTCATAGCTTTCGCTGCATGTGTAGAGATACTGGAGCCGTCGCTGGCTGCCTAACCACTTATTATCCCAGAACCGGCGGTATAACAGCCGAGGGCGATCAACGGGATTCGCATGTCATCTCAGCGACATATTCCAGATAATGAAAATGTAAAAGCTGTTCCATACCACACTGCGTCCTTTCTCACGAGAGGGCGCTTTTCTTTTCACGGTTGTTGCAACTCATCAGCATCACCCAATAATACCTAAAAGTACCCTTCCAAAATTCGGTCGGTACACGTAGGCTGTGGCGCGAAACTATACCATGGAGCCCGTGTATATGGCCGCATCCGAAGATAAAAGCTCGAAGAAGCCATTCTGGAAGCAGCTTTTCCCCAGTTCCCAACAGGTTGATTCGAGGAACTTGGGCGGGCTCGCGCTCCCTCCCGGTTCCGCAATCTATGAGAATTTCGCCGAAGATGGGTCTCAGCTTGGCGGGGTCTCCGAGTCCGGCGAAGATGGCGAACTGGAAATCACAGCCCTTCCCCTCGCCCGCCTCGCCCGCTACAACGTCTACCGGACCATGGCGACGGACCCGACGATTGATTCGGCCATCAAGATGCACATCTCGCACGCGCTCTCCCCCAAGGCCGACACCGGGGAGATCATCTCTATCGAGAGTATCGGGGATGAAACCGACCCGATAACTCTGGACCTTCGCAACAGCATTCAGAAAATCGCCAACGACCAGTGCCAGTTTTGGGCCTACAACGCCGGGATCAACGGTATCTGGTTCGCCCGCGTCTACGGCGAGGACGGCGTAGGGATCAAGCAGGTCCGTTCCGATTACTACACTCACCCCCAGTTCGTCAACATGTACGAGCAGGCCGGGGGCGTGGCGGGCTACGTGTCGGCGCACCAGCAGCCGGAAACTGGCGGCATCCAGCTCATGGAGCCATGGAAGATGGTGCCGTTTCGCATCCCCATGTGGAAGCCGTCGCTGCTGGAGCCTATCCGCGTCGACGCTTCGATCTTCGACCTATCCGTTGACAACTTCGAGGACGACTCCATCACGGAATCCCAGAATTACGGGACGAGCCTACTGGAGACATCCTATGGCCCCTGGATGGATCTTAACAACGCGATCCTCTCTCTGAACATGTCCAGAAAGAACGCCTCCCGGATGGAGCGCATGATCGGCATCAACACCGGCAAGCTCTCGCCCCAGAAGGCGGCACAGTACCTGAACATCGTCGCGGGCCAGATGCAGCGGGTGGATACCGCCAACGCAAAAAGAAGCCTCAAGAAGGGGTTCATTCAGACCGTCATCAATCACCTGATCCCCATTTTCGGCGATGGGCGGGCGCGGCTGGACATCTCGACTATCGAGGGCACGCCGAACATCGAAGCGATCAACGACATCACCTTTCACATCAACCGTCTATGCGGGGCCTTGGGCGTCGACCCTTCCCTGCTGGGTTTTGGCGAGAACCTTTCCGGGGGGCTTGGCGATGGCGGGTTCTTCCGTGTTTCCGTCATGGCGGCCATGAAGGCGCAGATGCTGCGGCACGCCATACAGACGGGCGTCGAACAGCTTTGTGATATCCATATCGCCTACAAGTTCAAGAAGGCGTTCCTCCCCGGCGAGAAGCCCTACCGCATCGTGTTCAACAGCGTCTCGACCGCCATGGAGCGCGAAGAGATGGAGAACCGCGAGGGACGTGTCCAGCTCGCAACCGGCATGGCGCAGCTCGTGGGGCTGATGGATCAGGAATGGCTGGGAGTCGACAAGAACGCCTTCGAGAATTTCCTGTTCACTGACATCATGAAGGTGGACGAAGCAAAGTTCAAGATCATGTTCCCGAAGAAACTCGCCGAAGAAGCCGCCAAGAAAGCTGTCGAGGAAGCCGCCGCCAAGGAGAAGGAAAAGAGCGGCGGCGGTGAAGCCTTGATGGAGTCGGCGCGATCAATTGAGAGCTACATCGCCAGCCTTTACAGTTAAAAGGAGAGCCAGCCATGGCAACACCCGAAATAGTTCAATGCAGTTTCAACCTGTTCAACGAGGGTCGCAAATACTCCGGCCATCACCGGAACTACATCCTGGAGTCGGCCATCGCAACCTGCTACAGCCCCGCGACCCGCGAGCGCATGAAGCTCCGCGAAGCCTTGGGTTATTTCGGCCACGGACGGCGCGAACTACACGGCAAGCTCGCTATCCCGGAAGTCGGCACCATAAAACTCCCGGACGGTTCCAGTATGATCGTTGAGAACATCCCCAGCAACATCACGGTGGCGTTCGAGGTCGGCAAGGACGGCGAGGTAAACCATTCCCAGCAGATCCTGGAGACCGCGCCGGGAAAGATCGTTTCCGCCCTCAACGCTTCTGGCGTCGGTGGCTTCTCGTGGGCCTGCGGGGGGGTGAACGGCGGGCCGATGGGGGCGACCAAAATCGCCGATTTCCACGGGATGGACTACGTGATGAACCCCGGCTTCGCCTCAAACCGGGGCTACATCCTTGAGTCGGCAGGCAGCAGTGACATGATCCTCGAAAGCGTCGCCAGGGCAACCGGCATGGACGACAAAGACGTGGAAAAGTGGATGAAGCACTGGACCGCTTCGGCCATCCTTGAAAATGCCGAGCTTCAGGAACAGATCATCGAAGCGGCCATTTTCGGCGATTCCCTCCGGGAGGAACTGGAGGGCAAAACCGCCCTGCTCGAATCGGCTACGGCGCGGATCGAGCGCGAAGAGGCAGAAAGGGTGATGGCAAGAACGGCCATCCTCGAAGCAGCAGGGAAGTCCATCATTGCTATCCCGGATGCCGTCATCCACGACATGCTCAACATGAGTACCGGTGAGCAGTTCCAGAACGTGGTGGCATTCTTCGAGAAAGCAAAGGGTGTGAACATAAGCATGCTCCCCCTGGGAACCCACCAAAGAACCGTGATAGCCAACAAGCCATCTTTCAGGGCGGAACCGGGGTACGGAGATGCTGCCGCCGCGCCTGAATTCGAGGGGCAGTCCTACATCTAAAAAACTACGTCCACCGGAGCCACCATGACAACGACACCTGAACTCGACGCCAGCCTGCAAATCATCCTTGACTCACTGCCGCCTGAAACTGACGGCCAGACCAAGCGGAAACACGCGCTTACCAGAAGCGATGTGATAATCATCTCCAACATGATAAAGGTGGCGGTGACAAACCAGGGCTGTTCCATCGGCCTGACAGAAAGGCAGATGTCGGCGATCCGGGACATTCCGCCTGGGACCTTCCGGGATATGAAGGACATGGTGAAAGAGCGCAGATGGGCGCTGAATGCCTTGGGTTTGATGACTCTGGCGATACTGGGGTGGTTCGGCAAGTGGATATTCGAGAAAATCAACTGGGTGTATCTCTGGCACGTTCTGACAGGGAAACCGTAGCGGGGGAGACCATGAGCTGCACGGTTTGCAAACATGCTTTTGTGCAGGTAGCGGGGCTTTTGCAGGCGCTCAAGGGCGAGAACCTGAGTTCGGAAGTGCAGGCCAAAACAAGGGCCTTGGCTGCAACTATCACCGTCACGGGGCACCACATCATAGACCAAGAGATGGAGAGGGCAACGGTTCTTTCCAACAGAACAGGAGAACCAAAATGAAAAGATTTCTTGTCGCACTGTGGGTGCTTTTAGGCTTGGCGATTCCATTGTCACCGCGAATGCCCTCTATGTCTGTGCCGGTTCCTGTGGCATTCACGCAAAGCCATGCGGCAGCTATCGCCCCCGCGCTCACCAACACATTCGGGCACGAGGGGGGGTTCCAGAGTGACCCTGACGATTCGGGCAACTGGTACAACGGTGTCAACGTTGGGACTAAGTACGGGCTTGCTGGGAAGGAGCATGCTGACTACTTCGCCAAGCGCGGGAAGCAGATGAAGGACATCACCGTCGAAGACACGGTGCCGGTCTACCAGTGGTACTGGGATGCTGGCCGTTGCAGCGAATGGAAGAACCAACTCGCCGCAAACCTATTCTTTGAACTGGCCGTCAACGCGGGACCCTTCGCCGCTGCCAAGGTAGTACAGGAGGCGGCAAAACGTGCGGCATGGCCCAAGCCCCCTATCGCCGTAGATGGTAAGGTTGGTCCGGCGACAGTGCAGCGGATCAACGAGGTGAACCAAAAGCTTTTCATAGTCCATTTCTTCGGGGTGGGCTATGGGCTTTATGAGAAGGTAGTACGGGCCAACCCAGTAAAAGCGAAATACATGCGTACATGGGCCTTCAGGTGGGCAGAAAACGGGATTATGACCGTTCATGGGCACGACGCGGCGAGGTCGAAACGATGAAGCGCCTCGTCTTCCTTACCCTCATCCTCATTGCGGCTCCCGCGCTGAGCCACGACGCCCCCGCGTCTATCCTGCGGGAAGTCATGGATGACGCCGTTGACCGTGCAGCGGAAAGGGCGGATGACGCAATCGCCTGCCAAGAGGCCCGTCTTTTCGGCGACGTGCTGAATGGGCTACCCTTGGACGACCCGGATTACCGGCGCATATGGGCAAGGGCAGACGAGGCATATGACAGTTGCGAGAGGGGACAAGAGGAAGCGATAAATGAAGCGTTTTAGCTTCATCCTTGTGGCCATGCTGATTCCCGGCTGCGTCGGCCTTGGCTCCAGGGAATCATCTGTCACCCTCCCCGATGGCCGGATAATCAGGGTACGATGCCAGAGCGACGGCGTGGTTGATTTCACGCAAGGCGATATCAAGGTCAAGGTTGACAACAGGGGGCCGCTGGGAGCTGTCTGGGCGGCGGGTGTCGCTTCACTCGGCAAGGTATACGAGACCGTCAAGGGGCCAGGGTCGGAAGCCAAATAGGAGTACCCGAACATGGCACCATATCCCAGCTACATCTTGGGGCAGTGCGTGTATGGAAGTAGGACATGTAATAGCCGGAATCCGGTTCAGTGCCGAGCCTGTAGGCAGGCAAACAAGGAGGGGAAGACGATGGCGATTAAACTGGCGTCCCGCAAAAAAGGCACGACGATCTATGCGAGGCTGATTCGCCTTTGGACGTTTGGCAAATATTCGCACAGCGAGATGGTCTTTTCGAACGGGCGAACCTTTTCATCCGATGAGGCTGACGACGGGGCGCGGTGGAAAGACTGGGTGATGTCCCCTGATGATTGGGATTTCCTCGAAGTGCCATGCACCGCCGAGCAGGAAAAGCGGCTGATCGAGTTCTGCAACGAGGAGAACGGCACCAAGTACGATATGCGGGGTATCGGGTTCTCCTTCCTGCCGATCCCTATCGGCTTGCAGTCTGAAGACCGCTGGTTTTGTTCGGAGATTTGCGTGGCGATGCTTCAGCAGATAGGGTTCATGGTTGGCTACACCCCGTCGAGCGTGAGCCCGAACAAGCTGTACAAAGTCCTGAAGAAAGAACTGGAGGCCCGTCGTGAAAAAGCAGATCGGTAGTTTCGTCGTAGGGGCGGTGTCGACGGCGGCCATCCCCGCCAGCTATGGCATAAAAGACTGGCGCGTCCTTGCGGCATCGGCGGCTATCGGCGGCATCGGTGCGCTCTTTGGCGTTAACGTGCCAAAGATGGCGAAGGCCGCCAAGGGAAAGTTGGCGGCCAGGAAAACGACAGAAGTCTGATAGCGAACCATAAAGCAAGTTACAAAAAGCCCTCCTATTTCAAGGGGGGCTTTTTTATTTTACGTAGCGTACACATTATTGTTGACATAGGGGAAATCCAGCTGTAATGTACACAAAAATTTGCAGCACAACCGCTTGATAATCACCGGAGGTAGACATGGCGAAGCTCAAGGATTTGGCGTTAAAGGGGGCGGGCGACCGATTGCTTTTCGATCTGGCCCTGATCTACGAGAAGGAGGGCTACAATACCAGAGACATGGGGAGCCCGGAGGTTCAGGCGCATATCCGCCGCATGGCAGATGCCATCAAGGCGAATGGCACTGAAGCTTTCCCGGAGATCACGGTATTCCAAGAGGGGGATCGGGTATTTGTGCATCGCGGTCATTGCCGTCTGCGTGCTCACAAACTGGCAAAGGACGAGGGTGCTCCAGTCCTTGGCATACGGGTCATCGCAGCTCCAAAGCAGGATGATGCCGAACGCGCACTGGACATTCTCGCCAGCAACGACGGGTTGCCTCTCACCCCTCTTGAAAAGGCGGCGGCGGTGAAGCGTCTGCTTAAATTCGAATGGACCCCGGCAGACATTGCCAAGGCGCGGGGCTGTTCCGTCACAGCCATCACCGACCTTATCAGGCTGCTGGATGCACCGGAAGAAGTAAAAGGCATGGTGCAGCGCGGCGAGGTTGCCGCCAGGACCGCGACCGACGTTATCCGCAAGGAAGGAGGTGAACAGGGCACAAAGACCCTCCAGAAGGCCGTAGAGACGGCTAAGGAAGCGGGCAAGGCCAAGGCCACGGCAAAGCATCTGCCGAAGACCGAGAAGAGCGCCGTATCGCCCGCTCCTGTCAACACAAAGCCCGCAGCAACCCATGCCGTGCCGAAGGCGTCCAGCGGCATCAACTATGAGAACTGGGGTCCGAAAATGAAAAAGCTGCTTGAGAAGCTGCGGGATGTCGAAAACATCGCGGAACTCCAGAGCCTACAGGCACAGGTCGGCCCCTTCTTGACGGGGATGGTGAACAAGCCGGGGGGGGTATGATGAGAGACTTCAAGAAACCCTTCAGCAGGGGCAAGAAAAGCAAGGCACGGGTTTTGACGCCCGTTGGGGTCATCGCCCTCGTTGCGGCCATACTCGTTATGCTGCTGGCCGGGGAGTTCGGGCGCAAACTGTACCTGCACATGCAGACCCCCGTCCCGCAGATTGACCAAGCCAAGCAGGAGCGGGCCGAGTACAAATCGGCGCTCCAGATTTTGGAGAGCCTGTAATGGGACCGCGAGCCAAGCGCAACAGCAGCGAGGCCAGGACGGAGACGTTGGTTTTCAGGGTTACGGCGGAAGAGAAGATCCTGATCGGCAAGAAACTTCCAAAAAAGGAGAACATGAATAGGTTTTTGCGGGAGATAGTGAAGACGGCGCTGGGGTTACAATAAAAAAGCCGCCCCGGTGGGGAGGCGGCAAAACTGCTGTACTGCAAGGAAGGTGTGCCAGCAATAGCACGGACTTCCACAACTGTCAAGGGGGGAATCAGTAATGGCAAAGACGGAAGTGGTTGGGAAAACAGTTGCAGAATTCAGCCTGAAGGATATGGCGCTACAGGAGATCGGGAAGGTGGGGGCGGGACTCTCCCTTCTGACCGAGCAGTACGGTGGCAAGACCTACGATGTCATTACCACTGTCGGCATGGACGCGGCCAAGGCTGCAAGGGCCGACATCCGGGAAAAGCGTTACAAGATCCCGCACATCGTCAAGGAAAAGAAGCAGGAGCTGAAGAAAATCGGTGAGGACATCCAGGCGGAAGGCGACCGCATCACGGAACTGCTCATGGGGCTGGAAACCCCCATAGACGACCAGATCAAGGCTGAAGAACAGCGTAAGGCCGACATCAAGGCAGAGAAGGAGCGGGTCGAGGCCGAGCGCAAGGCGGCCATCACGGCGCAGATCGACAAGATCAGGAACCTGCCGCTCAAGGCTGTGGATGCCGAGAACGCGCTGGAACTGGAGGCATTCATCGCAAAGGTCGAGGCCATGGCGATTGACGCCCGTTACGCGGAGTTCGCCGAGACAGCTCAGACGGCAAAGGATGAGGTTGTTGCCAAACTGAAGGAAATGCTCGCGGGCATGCTGGGCAGGGAAGCTGAGGCGTTGCGTGTCAAACAGGAGCAGGAGAACGCGGCAAGGATTACCCGTCTCAACGACGGCATCCGTGCCATCAAGGACCGCCCCCGTGTCTGCTACGGCAAAACCTCTATCGAGATGTCTGTGGAGTTGGAGGCATTCCATCTGCACGATCTGGAATCATTCGAAGAACTCACCGAAGAGGCTCTTACCGCCTACGCCGACGCTTGCGAGGAAATCCGCAAGATGATCGCTACAGCATCCGCACAGGAAGCCGAAGCCGAGCGTCTGAAAGAGCAGCAGGCAGAGCAGGACCGCATCAACGCGGAGAAAGAGCAGCAGTTCGCCGCCGAGCGCAAGGAACTGGACGACCTGCGCGAGATGAAGCGCCTAAAGGACGAGGCGGATCAGAAGGAGCGGGACCGGGTTGACACCATCCGGCGGATGATTGCCGACATCAAGGCGTGGCCGCTCAAGTGCCTCAACTTGAGCGCCTTTTATATCCGTTCTGAAATAGAAGGTTCCGAGATGGACATCCCCTGCCTCGAAAAGGACTACGCCGAGCTTACTGCCGAGGCGGAAGCGGAACGCCTTATTGCTTTGTCTACCATGACCACCATGGCCGAAGCCGCTGAAACAGCCGAAAAAGCAGAAGCTGACAGGGTTGCCCTCGCGGCCAAAGAGAAGGAGAAGACCGACCTCGCCGAAAAGGAGCGCGTCGCCAAGGACGAAGCGGAAGCGGAAGAAAAGCGCAAGGCCGAAGCCGCCAAGCTCCAGAAAGAGCATGACGACCGCATGGACAAACTGACCGCCACGCACCTTTCGACACTCCAGGCGATTCTGGACATGGCGAAGGATAAGGGCATCACGGACGCCACGGCAAGGAAGGGCATCATCAGCCTCGCCACTGCCGGAGTAGAGCGAGGGGCTAAGTAATGGCACTGGAACTTGACGACGATTTTCTTGGAGCGCCTGCTCTGCCAGCCGTCATTCCCATTCCGATACTGGCTACAGTTATCGGGGCGGTGGAGGACAGTCCCCTGCTCATTGCATCCAAGAAGGCCGAGCTTCCAGGGGTGACGGAAGAACTCCTTGGCACCATATACGGTGGGGCTATACCCGAAGCTTATACCGTTGCGGAGTTTGTCGCGCAGGCTATCGTCTACGTTGAGACGCTCATTGAACGGGACGGCAGTTGTGTCTTGAGGGACTGGCCCTCATGGCTCTACCACTCGCTGCCGTTCATTTCATCGACTCTGCTCAAAGGATATGCCGAACTGCCGTCTACCACGCGGATACCGTTTGTCCCCGGCGACGATGCTAACATGGGAAGCGGTATCCACGCCTACACGCTTCTGGGTAAAAAGGGGCTGGATGAGGAATGTTTTTTCCTCCCCGAGACATGTGGGGGTAAAGGCAAGGCAGCCTTGGCGCAGCGCGAAATTTATGCTGCGCGGTATCCGAATAAAAATCTTCTGCCGCCGTTTTACGGCACAGAGAAGATACCGGCAATGGAGGTCATCCTGGGGGTAGACCGCGAGTTCCGCGCTCACCCTAAAACCAGTCTAATCCTCGCCAACTCTGAAAAGGAATTGTCGCTGGTATGGGTGGATGCAGATAGTGGCTGCACCTGCAAAGCGCGTCTCGACATATGGGACGCCACGGAACATATCATTTGGGACATCAAGAAGTGCCGCGCCATCGACGCCTTTCCTTGGCAGATAAAGGAGCTGTTTTACGGGGTCCAGAGCGGGCATTATTTTAACGGCGCGGTCGCCTGCGGCCTTGGCCCTGTGGCTTTTGGTTTCCTCCCCTGCGAGGCGTTCCCTCCCTATCAGGTCGGTTGCGGCTATCGCGACCCCGACAAGCTCATGGAGGACAGCAATGAGGCTATCAGATTGATCGGGCTGGTGAAGGAGTCGCAGATCACCGGCAAGTGGCCCAACTTCCGGCCACCGGGACACATCTACTCGTGGGCCGACCTGAAGCCCGACGACACCGTAAACGTGTATTAACAACCATAATCGGGAAGAGGAGAAGTATATGTCAGAGACAGTCGAGACAACCGCTCTTGCGGTAATAAGCAAGGCGGAGATAGACCAGCAGGTAGCAACGGCGCGGGCCTTCCCACGGTCCATGAAGGTGTTCCGCGAAGAGATGCAAGCTATGGTGACGATGAGCGAGGAAGTCGCCACGGAGTGCATCTTCGCCCTTCCTCGTGGCAAGGACGACAACGGCGAGGCGAAGTTCATCGAGGGGCCGAGCGCCCGCTTTGCCGAGGTGCTGGTTTACAACTTTGGCAACGCCCGCGCCGGGGCTCGTTTCCTTTCGGAGGAAAGAGAGTACGTGCTGTGCGAGGGCTTCTACCACGACCTAGAGAAGAACATCGCAACCCGCGTGGAGATCCGCCGCTCCATCATGACGAAGAACAAGCAGCGGTTCAACTCGGACATGATAACCGTCACGGCCAATGCAGCATGCGCGATAGCACGGCGCAACGCCATCCTCCAAGGAATCCCCAAGGCCCTCTGGTCGGCATACTACGACCTTGCCAAAAAGACGGCAATCGGGGATGAAAAAAGCCTCGCAGCGAAACGCACATGGCTCCTGAAATACTTCATGGCGCTGCAAATTTCCACGGATAGGATCTTCGAGTTCCTTGACGTGAAGTGCGAGGCCGACATCACCCTCGATGATATCGCCATCCTCAAGGGGATCGCCAATGCCATCAAGGAGGGTGCCGTCAACCCCGACAATGCTTTCACTGTAGAGGGTGAGCCGTCCAATGGTCCGACTGGCAGAAAGGGTGCAGCTCTGGACAAGATCAATAAGGCCAAAGAGGCAGCGAAGGCAGGGGAAGTGAAAACAGGGGAAGGCGTGGTCATTGATGCCAAGGTCGAAGAAGTGCCCTGCACCGAATGCCAGCAGGTCGGCGGCCACTCCGATTCGTGCCCGTTGGCGGAACCGCCTGACGAGGCTTAACAGTTTGCGGCGGCGGTGTGGACGGACACACAGAGCAGACCCGAAAGGGGAGATATCTAGGGCGCTCACTTCGCCTCCCCGGTAGCCATGCAAGCTACATGAGAAGCAGCCGGTATCAATCCCGGTCCGCCGCAATTCAACAAGGAGTAAATCATGCCAGCGACCGATGGAAAAGAGAAACCCCTGGAAAAGCCAGCGGGCACCCCGGCAATCATGTCGTCCCGCTACGCCACATCCTACGATGAGAAGCGGGACCCGTTCCACGGGCTCGAATATGACCCCTACACCAAGAAGGTACATGATGCCCGTTGACGCGATTAAAGAGGGTTCCGTGTGAACCTTAAACATCTTCGGCAATTCACCCACTACCAAGCAAGGAGCGTAAACTACATGGGATTTTTAGCAAACACCTTCAGCAGTTGCCAGTTTAAGATTACGACCGAGACCGGAGCCAAGCTCGCCCCAGAATCCATCGCGCATGCACTCGAACTGATGGCCTTCAAGCCGATTGACGAGACCGCCGACGAGAGGTCCGTGGGCTGGGCCAACATCTTCGACCCCTCCCTCACCAAGTTCGACACGTCCGGGGCGCTGTTTGTTGGCGGCCATGCCGCCTTTTCCCTTCGCCTGGATCAGCGCAAGGTTCCGGCTGCCGTACTGAGGGAGCGCATCAAACTCGCTGAAGAGCTGTTCCTCCAGGAAAACCCCGGCTTCACCAAGGTACCCAAGCATAAGCGCGAAGAGATAAAGGAAGCGCAGCGGGCCGCGCTGCTCGCCAAACTCATCCCGGTGCCGACCATCTATGACGTGGTGTGGAACCTCGAAACCAACGTCGTCACCTTCTGCAACCTCTCCGTGCGGGCCATGGACCTGTTCCACGACATGTTCAAGAAGAGCTTCTCCGGCCATGGTCTCCGGCTCATCACCCCCTACGACAGAGCCGAAGTGGAGTGTTCCAAATTCGCAGCCGACTCCAAAGACGTGGGGCTCATCGATGCACTGGCAGCCGCCAACAAAGCGGGTTCCGACTCCGTGCTTTCCATCCTGAAGGAGAACGAGTGGATCGGCCACGACTTCCTGCTTTGGCTGCTTTGGCACGAGCAGGACGGCGGCTATGTGCGCCCGGAGATGACCGCCTACATCGACCAGAAGCTGCTTTTGGTGGGGCCGGGGGAGAGCGGGCCGGAAAAGATCGTCTTCACCGGGGGGCAGTCGAAGATTTCCGCCATCAAGGCCGCCCTCGCCAGCGGGAAGCAGATCACTGTGGCGCGTATCTTCATCGAGCAGGAAGAGAACGGGTGGGCCTTCACCCTGCGCGGCTCCAACTTCGAGTTCGCGGCATACAAGTGCCCCGCCGTCCGTCTGGAGAAGGACAACACCACGGACGAACTGATGGAGCGGCAGGCCGTCTTTCTGGAGCGCGTCGCCCTCGTGGACAAGGGCCGGGAACTGTTCAACGATGTCTTCAGGGCTTTCCTCGCCGACCGTCTCACCATCGAGTGGGCCGCCAAGGAAGCCGACATCGACGCATGGAAGCGGGGTGAAGCATGAAGGAAAAAGAACTGATCGGCATCACGTCCGGTGCCCAACTTCTGGAACTGGTGGGCAAAGCACTGATCTTCAACGGAGGGGTACCCGCGCAGGAGCCCCGCGACCCCTCGAAGGTCATCGACCGCAAGTTCGTCATCCTCGCCTTCAACCCCAGTAACGGCAAGGTCTACACGGAAGATGACGCCCTTCTGCTGTGCGCCAAGGACAAGGCCGTCGTTGATGGTCTCTGGGGCTACTACCAAAGCTGCAAACGTATGGAGGTAAACCCGGAACACCTAGAGAGTATAGAGTTACTGATGCTCCGGGTAGTTCACTTCCAGCAGGCTATGGGCGGCGGCAGGGTCCCGGATACCGTAGGCGCAGAGCTGCCGCGCTGTCTCAAGGGCGAAGGGCTGTAAAGACGAAGCCCGCCCCGGACATTGAACCGGGGCGGGCAAAGGAGGATCACATTAAAACTATCATTTTCGATACTGAAACGACCGACATCAACGAACCCGAAGTAGTTGAGGCCGCATGGGTCCAACCGGACGGGACCGGCGAATACTGCGAAAGATTTCTGCCGTCTAAGGCCATCTCCCTCGGGGCCATGGCGACGCATCACATCATTCCCGGCGACCTAGTGGGATGCAGACCGAGTGCGGAATTCAAACTGCCTGACGTAGAGTACCTGATCGGGCATAACATAGACTTCGACTGGAAGGTCGCAGGGGAACCCGACATCAAGCGCATCTGCACCCTGGCACTCAGCCGCTGGTTGTTCCCGGAACTGGATAGCCATTCACAGTCGGCCATGCTATACCACTTCCTTCCGCCCGAAGATGCCCGCGAGCTTTGCAGGGGCGCTCATAGTGCGCTTGCCGATGTCAGGAACTGCCTGATAGTCTTCACCTCCCTTGTGGAAGAGATGCGGAACCGGGGGATGTCGGTGAACTCGTGGGGCGGGGTTTATGCCGCTTCCGAGATAGCTAGGGTCCCCACGATCATCTCTTTTGGCAAACACAAGGGTTCCTCCCTCAAGGATCTACCCCGTGACTACGTGGTCTGGCTTCTTAAGCAGTCCGACCTTGACCCGTACTTGGTCCAGGCGTTGAGAGCAGTTTAAACTTATCCCGCTTTTCTGGAGGCTCGGATGAAACTTCATAACATCGCAATAGCCATGGATTTGGAGAAGCAAAACGAGATACTTGCGGAGGGCAACGAGAAGTTGAAGCATATCCTTTATCACCGGAAATTCATTTCCAATCCGGTTGCCCCAGAGAGAAGAGAGGACTGATGAGACCTATCGAAAGTCAGACCCTTGGCCGGACCATCTGGGCGGTTAACTCGGATGAGGAAAGGGGCCAACTCATTTTTGACGGCGTTCCAGCCAGCGACATTTACAGTGCGGGGGAGTTGGAGAGGATGAGGGGCATATCCAAAGAGGGGCTACTCGCCCTCCAGATGGCAAAAGACATCTTCCCTGGGGCTACATTTGAGTCCGTAGAGAAGATCGAGCCGAAACCCCGAACGATCAAGTCGTCGACAACAGATCAAATGTCTTTATTGTAGGAGTTGTCCATGAAGCGATACGACCCGATCATTCTCCAGGCCATCAGCCTTTGGGGTGCAGACAACCAGATCAGGCAGGCAGGCGAGGAATGCGCCGAATTTGCCGTTAAAGCCTTTCAGCACGGCAGAGGTAGGGATGTGCTTGACGGGCTTCTTGAAGAGGGCGCAGACGTCCGTTTGACCGGTAGGGCGATGGACCTGATCTTGGGTGAAGAGGCGATAAACGCATGGGTGGAGATCAAGGCCCGTCGATTACAGCAGCGCATCATTGACTTCAAGGCCGGTACTTACAAAATCATCGGCTGAAAAGTCGGCGATAGTATTTAAAAGTGCTTGACAGTGTTTTAGGGTAAGGGTAGTTTGCAGCTATTAATTTTTTTGTGTTATCCAAAGCCCCTACCAAGGGGCTATAGAGGGGCTATATGAGGGAATATTCTAAAGTATCCCCCGCATTTTGGACAGGGGATACAGGACGTAAGCTCAAGAATCTAGGACCGCATTGCCAGATTCTAGCTCTCTACCTGATTACCTGCCATCACGCCACAATGTTAGGGCTCTACTATCTCCCCGCCGCATACATTTCCGCCGATACTGGCATCTCCCCCGAAGGGGCTATGGAGGCCCTTGGTAGGCTCTCCGAAGTGGGTTTCTGTTTCTACGATGCCCCTTCGGAGTGGGTTTTCATAGCTGAAATGGCGAGGTTCCAAGTGCTTCAGGACGGGGAGCCGCTTGACCCGAAGGACAACAGGATAAAAGGCATCAACAAAGAATACCGCAACATGCCTAACAACCCTTTTTTATTCAACTTTTACGGTAGGTATCAGAAGCTTTTCCATCTGAAGGAGTGCCGTGGTGAAAGCCCCTATGGAGCCCCTTCTAAGCCCCTCCCAAGCCAAGAGCAGGAGCAGGAGCAGGAGAAAGCACAAGAGCAGAAGATTAAACCCTTGTCGGCTGTCGCCGACGTTGCGCTTGAGATCATCCTCAAGAACGAGGCCCTGTTCCACATCACCAAGGCCGACGTTTCCGATTGGGTCAAGCTCTTCCCCAGCGTGGACGTGATAGAGGTACTGGCGCAGATTCAAAAGACCTGCACCACGACCCCTGCCAAGCGCAAGGACGAAGAAGGGATCAGGGAACACATCGTCGGCTGCCTGAAGATGATGCAGGACCGCAAGGAGACCTTCGAGAGGATTTGGAACCGCTACCCGTCGAAGGACGGCAAGAAGGAAGCAGAACGCCACTTCAGGGCTACGGTGCAGACCGGGGATGACCTGAAGGACATTCACACGGCTTTGGACAAGTACCTCGACATGCTTCAGAAGAACCCGACACGGCCCCCTAAGAACGGATCGACGTGGTTCAACAACTGGAAGGACTGGGTTAACTGGGAGGAACCCGCCTATGGAAAAGGAACAACTGGAGGCAGCGAACGCAAACCTGCTGAAACGGCAGGGACAAGAGCGGCAGCGCAAGGCATCGCAACCGGAGCAGGTCATGGGGCTGCTGCCGGATTTAGAGATAAAAGCGATGAGTGGACCTGAGACCGTGAGAAAGTACGCCTGCGAGGTACACCGGAGCGAAGAGCTTCCCTGTGAGGCATGCGAGTGGGAGAAGGCCCAAGCCTTGCGGAGAAAGCAGGCACTGACATCCAAACTGTTCAAGGACATCCTGATCGGCAAGCGGTACATCGGGAAGACCTTTGACGACTACTTCCCGCCGACCGATGAGGCTGTGGAAGTGAAAGAGAAGTGCATAAAGTACGCTCAGACCTTCAAGAACCGCCTCGATAGCGGCGACAGCCTTCTGATGCTGGGAGAGCCGGGAACCGGGAAGAATATGCTTTCGGCCTGTATCTGTCAGGCGGCGGTGGCGCAAGGCTACACGGCGCTGCATACGACCGCCATGAAGCTGGTACGGAAGATCAAGACGAGCTGGGGCAACCCCGATATTGACGAGCAAGAGATGATCGACCTGTTCGCCAAGCCGGACATCCTCGTGGTAGACGAGATCGGGAAGCAGTTCGGCACTAAGGCGGAAGAGATTCTTCTCTTCGAGGCCCTCAACGGACGTTACGAGGATGAGCGCCCCACTATCCTGATAAGCAATCTTGATGAGGCTGGGGTAGAAGACTACCTTGGACCTACCCTGATAGACCGTTTCCACGAGGGTAAGTCTTCGCTGCTGAAGTTCACATGGCCGAGTTACCGGAGAAGATGGTGAACGTCTGCCTGATGGGGAAAGAAAAGAGGGCCAGCGGCAACGTGACATGCCGTTCCTGCCAAGCGCAAGCCGTGACGTGCCCCTTTCCCTGCCTTCCAGGGGGCGCACCCGTTAAAAGCGAGATTTCGAGCCCGGAAGCGAAACCGGCCAAGGCTAAAAAGAAGAAACAGCCTAACAAAACCGAGAGGGAGTACATGCACCGAGTGGCCTTGGAGTATCCTGGGGCCAAGGTACGATACGAGCCCATCACCCTGCACCTCGACAACGGCCACGCCTACACACCGGACATCGGGGTGTTCATGTTGACAGGGGAGATCCTACTGATCGAGGTTAAAGGTGTCGGCAAGAACGGGTTTAAGCATCCAAGCTACCAGCGGGCGCGGTGCATGTTCGATCAGAGTCGCATCGAATTCCCGTTTTGGAAGTGGCGGTGGGCGGAAAGGCGCGGCACAACATGGACTGTTACTGAATAATCAACCAGCAGGGGGGGCAAAGTGGGATCAATTCATTCAGCGAGTTTAGAGACCAGTAAGCGGCTGCAACGGGTGTTTGCTGTACTTTCCGATGGCAGACCCCACACCACTCTTGATATCATATCCGCTGCGCGGGTTTGTGCTGTCAACTCCTGTGTGTCAGAGATAAGAACCAATGGCTACAACGTCAGGTGTGAGCATAAAGGGGTGGGGCTGTTCGAATATACCCTGATCCCGTAAACAACTACAAAGGAGCAGGACATGGCAAGAGCTAATTTCGTGCAGAAGGCGGCGAAGGACAATGAGAAGGCGGGGATCAAGAAGGGCGACTCCTACTACTGGTGGCAGCTCTACAAGAGCCCGAAGCAGTACAGCAAGACCAGACCGCGCCCCAGCCAGCTCACCGGCAGCACATTCCTTTCCGGGTACTACGCCCTTCAAGAGAGGCTGGAAGACTTGAGCATCGACACCCTTGAAGACCTTGAGAGCGAGCTGAACGAGATTGCCGGGGAGATTAGGGAACTGGGGGAAGAGCAGGAGAGCAACAAGGAGAACATGCCTGAAGGGCTCCAGGAAGGCGACACGGGTCAGCTCCTTCAGGAACGCGCTGATGGCATGGGAGAGTGGGCCGACTCCATCGAGAGCATGGAGTTCTCCCTCGACTTCGACGGCCCCAAGGTGAAGTGTAGCGCCGAGGGCTGCGAGTGGACGAGCGAGGACGTAGACGGGACGTGCCCGGAGTGTGGGGCGCACTCGCTGGAGACCGACGAATACACGGAAGCCGTCGCCGACAAGATCCAGGAACTGATTGACGAGGCGCAGGGAAACGACCCCGGCCTTTCATAACCGAGCAAACAGGAGGTAGAGTGCCATGGCAGGCAAGAAAGAAGTGATAGCCGACATCGCCAAGGAGATGGACGGCACAACGAAGAAGGACATCGAGCAGATGCTGGGGCTGGCCCTGGCTTCGATCACCCGCAGGACCGGCAAGGGGGAGAAGATCATCATCAAAGGGTTCGGGACCTTCCAGATGGTCCGGCGCAAGCAGAAGAAGGGCCGCAACCCCCAAACCGGTGAGGATATGACGATTGCAGCTCATGATGTTCTTGTGCTCAAAGGGGGCGGCAAGTGAACTGGGAAACGATAAAGGCATGGTCCTTGGTGGCCGTTGGCATCGTCATTGTCATGGTAGGCGTAGCGTGCTCGCTTCCGTTCTGCCTGGACCGTTGGGACAAGGCGAGGGCGCAGACCCGGATTGAGGTCAAGGACATGGAAGCCGTGGCCGACTACCTCCGAGAGCAGAGGGTACGGGCCGCCCTCATAGGGAACGTGCGGTAATTTGGTGTAGCGCCGGACATTATCAACGATTTACGGAGGTTTCATGCAGGTCGGAACGGCAGTGGAATGGTGCAGTCAGTCAAAGGGGAGTGGGTTTACGCGGAAAGAGGGTGCCGTGGTCATCGTGGTGCCCCCCAGCTACAGGGGGAACGTAGCATCCCTCTTCAGGAGTAAGGGACTGGACCTTTCCCAGTACAACACGGCGAAGCTCACCACAAAGCACTTGGAACGCACGCAGGAGAGTTACATCATCGCAGTCAAGGCCGGGAAGACCGCCAAAGCGAAGCCCCTGCTGTACTGGCCGAGGGTAAGCGACCTGCACATTGTGCAAGGGGGCAAATAGTGGAGCAAGCGCAGGGTGTCGACCGCCAACAGCAGCTTCGTGCCGAGATAGGTCGCGCACTCGAACTGCCATGCTCACCACAAGACCAAGCGGTTCATCAGCGGCTGTCAGAGTTCGACCGGTTGATATGGGATGAGCGGCATTCGGCGCGGTGTGCGCTTTCGATCATCTGGCAGCAAGGCGAGTGCGTATGCGGGGCAAAACCCGGATAGGCCAAAACGAGAAAAGGCCAGACGGTGGCAGCCGTCAAGCCTTTGTATTCTCACCACACACTACTGAGTACCCGCATGAACCCGTGTGCTGACTTTATTGCATTTTTGACTTGAAAACGCAATCAGAAAACACGGGGGGCTGAACATTGGACTGTGACACTGCGATAAGAGAAGACATCATAACCGGACAGGAGCAGATTCTGGGAGTCATGGGACTCACCGACTGGGAAGACATGAAGCACTACCTCTCCCTGCCAGGGTGCCCTGTGTACTCATCCCCCGGCGAGACGAAGAAGCGCGGGCCGAGGCTGGCCCCTCGCTGGGTAGCAAGGAGAAGTGCTCTGGTCGAGTGGGCGAGGACCGTAAGGCCGGGGCAGGCCAACCCCGAGTATCAGAGCGCAAGCGTCCCCTGCATCCCTGTGCATGAAGACGACACCGCGTTAAGGGACGACCTCATCGTCGGCAGGGATCAGATCCTTTACGTCATGAAGCTCTCCCATTGGGACTACATGGCCCCCTATCTCGCCCTTCCAAGGTGCCCTATCACTCAAGTGATACCCGAGGGTGCAAAGCGTGGCAGATGGATGACGAGGCGGTCTCTTCTCGACCGGTGGTTGACTGACATCATGATGCAAAATGGCTAAGGGCGAAAAACCGGGAAAAGAGGCAAAGAAGAAACCCGCTGCCAACAAGACGAAACCCGCCGCCAAGCCGAAGGCCCAAGGGGGGAGCAAGGCCCCCGCGAAGGCGAAAGAGCCGATAAAGGGAGCCACACAAAGTCTTGATGATGACTGGGGCCATGATTTCATGGAGTGTCTTGAAGAGTTGAACCCCCAGCAGGCTCACTTTGTCATGGAGTGGGTCAAGACCCGCAACGGGGTGGCGTCGTACCGTGCTGCCTACGGGGCACATTTGAGTTACGGGACGTGTGGGACCAGCGCCCACAAGCTACTTAAAACGGCTAAAATACGCGCTTGCATCAGAACCATCTCCGATTCTATCGTCAAAAGGTACAATTCCGACCCCGAATTCATCCTCAATGAACTGGCAAAGATGGCCCATGTGAACCTTGGCGACTTCATCGAGATACAGGACGACGGGACCGCCATACCGGACCTTGGCCTTGCCAGTAGGGACATGCTTGCCGGGATCGAAGAGTACCATACCGAAGAGGTCTCCGAGCCGACCGGAGTAAAGGGGGAGACCCCCAACACGGTACGCCGGACCCGGATCAAGCTGGTAAGCAAGCGGGCCGTGCTGATGGACCTTGCCAAGCTCCAGAAGATGTTCAGTGACAACTTCTCCCCCCGTGCGGAGACGGCGCAGATCATCCAGGATCTGGAGGACGGCAAACTGACGCTGGTAGAAGCAGGGTATCGCTTCACGCGCCTGGGCCTACCTCTGCCGGAGATCATCAAGATCCAGCTCTCCAGGCGGGAGGAAGATGAAGGCGACGGGCCTGTCGTCACACCCGTCACCCCTGCCGACCTGGATCGGCTGTACCGTGAAGCCCTGGCGAGCCGCGACAAACAGATGGAGCAGTTCCTCCCCGAGCGGCAGCAGCAGGTCCTTCAGATCAAGCACGACCTCAAGAGCAGCGAAAGCTTCGCGCCTACGGTTGGGTCCGTCGACGGTGCCCCAGAAAGTTTTTAGTGCAACATGAATTATTTGTTTGACATATAATCGGGAAAGTGTAAATTGGGGTGCAAGTATAGCACGCCTCATCATCAGGCGGTTACGCAGACCAAGGGGATAAAAATGAATTGCCCGAAATGCACCGCAGAGATGAAAGCCAAGGTGATAAACGACCCTTTTGATGGTGAACTGGCCTTTTTGGAGTGTTCGGGGTGCGGGAAGTACACAAAGGCGCTCTTTCAGCCCTCCATGGTTGCGGTTCTGGCGTCAAGGATGCGTATCTCTATACTGGCGTTGCAGGTATAGCGGGGCACATCATCAAGGAGTTACGCGAGGGACCCGATGAAAAAAAAGGATCTGGAACTATTGGTTGCTAAGGCGCTGGAGGCATCCAGGCAGGATATGACATCGTTCAAGGGCGTGGATCATCCGCAAGTGCGCGAGTGCTACCTGAAGGCGCAGGGCGCAGTTGATGCCCTTGAGGCAGTCTACGACGCCATGAACGGCAACGCGGTCATGCTTCGGGCTAGGAGCCGGTCATGAGGCAGTACGATTACTATCTCCATCAGAGCGGTGGACGAGCCTTTGACTATTTTGGAGGCGTCGGCGTACCCTTCAAGGTGTCCGTGCTGCGGTTCTTTCTCTGCAAGCTGGCAGGGTATCGCGTCACGAGGGTCCGGGCTGGAGCGCCCTTGTATAGGGTAATGGTCCGGGCCGCGTTGAAGTCGGGGGCTCACCGGCACTCGTGGAAGGTAAAGGAAGCCAGAAAGGGGAGGGGGTAGATCATGGCAGTAAAGAAAGGGCAGGACTTCTACAGGGTATCCGTGAATGACGAGGGCAAGTGCGAGCTGGAGACTCACCGGATCAGCACGATCAACAAGAACGGCATCTATCTCACCGAAGTCAATGAATTCACTTGGGGTAACAAGAAGGCGGCAGGGAAGCGGTTCTCGAAAGAGAAGGTCGTGGGGTGGCTACCTGACATCTGGACCTGCTGGAAGAACCATTGCCGGGACGAAGAGGACCTCAAGAGCAGGGGCTTTCACACAACCAAGCTCGCCGCGTGGAAGGACCCCCGGAACCTGAAGTACCTCGATGAGCCAGAAGACGCGGAGATCAAGCTCAAGGCTGAACGTGCCATCAAGGCTGCCATTACCCGCCTGAAGAAGGAGAAGGAAACTAAGAAGGGGAAAGGGTAGCTGCCGGTAGTAGATGTCGTAACGGTTGAGAGGGGGAGGGGGCATAACGTGAATGCAACCCTACTTGAATGGAGACCTCGCGGGAACGGCCTGCGGGGGATTTCTCCGGGCAACGGGCTCCCTTCCTCTCTCGTTTCACCTAAAAGGATAAGGCCATGAGCAGTAAGAACGGGATACCAGAGTCAGTCAGGGAACTCATCCAGAAGGTTCACGCGCTGGCAGTGCGGGGAGTAGGCGGGGAAGCCGAGACGGCGCAGCGGAAGCTGGACATGCTCCTTGGAAAGCATGGCGTCACCCTTGACGACATCGTGCGGGACCAGCCGAAGACCTACGAGTTCAAATTCAACGGCAAGTACGACGAAATGCTCGTGTCCCAGTGCTACGCGAGCATTGAGCCGCAGGAGAAAGGCATCTACGTTTTCACGCGCCGGGGCCGGAAGTGCCGGAACCTCGTGGGGCTGAAGCTCACCCCTTCCGAGTACATCGACTTCTGCGGGCTGCTCGACTACTACCGCAAAGCTCTTGCCAAGGAGCAGGACAGGTTCTACACGGCTTTTATCCATAAGCATGACCTGTTCTCCCGCGAAGGAAAGGCAGGGACTAACAGCGACAAGGTGGATATGGCGGAAGCCATGCTCATAATCCAGATGATGGGCGCACTACGGGAGAAGTCCTACCAGAAACCGGCATTGCAGATCGAGAGTAAAGGAGAGCATGATGGCATCATTGCCTAGCATCCGGTTTGGGTTCAAGTCCAAGGCCGGGGATGAACTGGATTTCAAATCGGCTGTTACTGTGGGGGCCGATGGCCTCTTCACCATGACCATTCCAGTTGAACTGGAGGATGCCTTGCGCGGTGTGTGCAAAGGGCTCCGTGACGATGGCTCCGGGGTTTACGATACGCCTAAGAGCATCCGGGTCTACGCGCCGTCACTCCAACAGTGTAAGGACCTCATTGGCAAAGCTGGGGAAGAGTGGGCTGCCTGTCAGATCACTGAAGAGGCGGTCATCGTCTATGCTCGTGACATAAAAGTGGCCTACTGTATTGACACGGACGGTGCTATTTACGGCAATGGCTGCGGGCTCCATGGGTATCGTAGGGGCGGGGAACTACACGCGACCAATAGAGCCAAGTTCTATACCGTGGGTTTCGCAGCTAAGTGTATGCTGAAGATCACGTATGTCCGTGCCAGTAGCAGCAAGATTGAGTATAAACAGTCTCCCCACAAGACGCCTCACCATCTGGACTTCCCGGAGACCTACCACGATAAGCTCAACGGGTTCAACTGTCTTTCCATAGGCGATCCTCGCTACATGCAAGAGATGCCCTACACCGAAGAGGCCGCCAAGTTCTTCTATGAGATGATGGCTGGTATTTGTGCGCTCGCAGATAGAGTAGAGCAGTTCTTCGGTAATACCGAAAACGTCATTAATGCCATCGCGCAGGGTAAATCCCCGCTGGCTTTGCCGGGAAGTAGGTTGCAGCAAAATAGTTAACAAGGGGGAAAGGACTAAATGAGTATCGCACTGATCGGATTTATGGACGAAGAAGTAGCAGCGGGCCGGATGGACCCGAAAGCAGCTTTCGAGATGCTGGCAGCAAACACCGTAGAAGAGCTGGAACTGCACGGCAAACAGTACGATGAGGCTATCATGCTGCTCAAGAAGACGGGCGTCATGATTTGCGAGCTTAAGCTGGCGGCCATGGACGCGAAGGAACGCGAGGACTCCCTTCTCCGCACGATCTTCCAGACGTGGAGCTACTTGGGGAAGTACACCAACGATGCCGACGACGCCACGCACGCAAAGCGCCTGCTTCAGAACTGCCTGCTGGTACGCGGCCCGGAAGACATGAAGGCCGCCGTTAAGAAGAGGCTGCTGGCACCGAAGCGCCGGAAGCCGTTCAGCGTGGTATCCGACTATGCGCTGTACGCCCTGTTCCTGTATCTCTTCGGCCACAACCTTGCCACGGCCAACTACGGCATGGCTTTAGTGTGGCTGGCTATGGTCATCTGGAGCGTCGTGGATGTCGCCAAAGAAGCCGCCAAAGGGGGAAAGCATGTTCAAGCGTGAGCGTCGTTACCTTGTGATGAAGGGCTCCGACATGGCCGAAGTTTTGACTGAGGACGAGCAGAACCGGCTTGTTCACCAATCGCGCATGCTCGACGCATGGCGCGAGCGGAACGGCAAGATTCCCCTTGACGTGTTCGTGCTGGAAAGGGACTGGCCGGAGTTCGACATCGCCGTGGACATGGTGCGCCGTCGCATGGAAGGACTGCCGACGCGGGAGGCAGAACTGATTGACAAGATCAGGGAGTACAAGGCAGCTTTCAACATCGCTAACGAGGCTTTAGCCAACGCCAATAAACGGGCATCTAAAGTGAGTGTCGTGAATGGAGACGGCAGCGAGACTGACGGCATCCTTGTCCAAAACAGCACAACCGGCACGGTAGAGGCTTTGCTGTCATCCCGCCAGCCGGGGATGCAGACCATGCTGGACCTCTCCATGTTGGTAAAGCAGCTTTGCCGTGCCATCCTCAACCATCCGACCCGCGTCACTGAGCATGGCAAGACCCTTGCCGACAAGGCCATGGACTACCTCCAGAGGAAGGGGCTACAAGGCTCCCCGCTAAGGGTAGAAGGTGAGAAAGCCTGTCTCCATACGGGCCAGATAGACGGCCTCGTAGATAAATTCCTCAGATGGCCGCTGCCGGAGTCTGTCTGTAGCGACCCCTGCGCCTCAATGCACGGGTATCCCAACCGTGTCGGGACGAATCTCTTGACGGCGACTGAAGCCAAACAGATGATCGAGTACCTGCTTAGTGACTCCAACCCGTGGGTGACGGAGTGGACAGCAAGGGTGCCGCGCTACGCCCTTGTCGCCAAAGCAGACGGGGCCTACACCCGCGAAGCGGCAGACGGGGAGTACGTGAAGTGGTCAGATCACCTTGCGAGGCTTCAAGGGCTGCTGAAGGCCCACGGCGACGCCGCGCTTCAGGAGATCGACCGCCTGCTCGAAGCCGAGAAGTCCCGGAAGGAAATGGACAAGGCCGCGATCATTGAAGCCATCCGGGAAGCACTGGGGAGCGCCTACGACTGCACCCGCGTCTGGAGCGCATGGGGCTGCAATACCATGGGGCCGGATGACTTCTCACTGGTAGCCGAGGACGATGACCGCGTGGAAGAGATAGCTGATGCGGTACTCAAGGCCGCCGTCTCCCCGGCTCCGGCCCCGGACAAAGAGGCCCTCAAGAAGGTTGCCGTTGAGTTCTTCTATTGGTGGCACAACCAGCCGGGGAGCAACACCGAAGAAGGCTTTGACCAGTGGTGGGCGTCCCGTGGCTGAAGGTGAACCCGACATAACAACAGAATTCGCCGAATGGGCGAGATGTAACGGGCATAAAGTGAACGACGGTAACTACTATGACCTATGGGCGCGGTTCCTTGACGATGAGTACAACGACCAGCGCAAACGCCCGGAACGATACCCAGCGTAGAGGCCGATCATGAACGACAAGGATGCTTTGCATAGGCAGCTCATAAGGCTGGGCGACATGATGGGCGACGGCGAACACCACGAGAAGGGCGGTGCGTGGATCAGCCGGGAGTACAAGGCAACCCTCAAGGCCCTTGGCATCCTGCCTAAACGCAAGCGCAACCCCGCCAACACTGAAGCCATCGACAAGAGGATGTCCGAGCGCGTCGCCGTGTTCAAGTGCCCCAAGTGCGGGGGAGACCTGAAGCAGACGAAGAAGGGGTCCATGAGGGCCGCATGCACGGCCTGCAAGGCTAAATTCCAGCTCTTAAAACGAGGTAAGGCATGAACAAGAAGCGGATCAAGTATGAGGGGAACGTCAAAGTGAACCGGGGGCTCGATACCTCCCGGCTCATCCCCAGCCACAACAACCCACGGGAGATAGCCTTTGCCGAAGAGTGGGAACGCCAGAACGTAGATCGGCGCGGCGTGGACTACGGCTTCGGCATCCTGCAAGACCTGTTCATTCAATCGCCGTCCGGGGGGCTCAATATCAGGTGGGACCGGAAGTGCCGCGCACGGATCACCAAGCGAGACCGCTTCATTGTCGCCACGGTCATTCAGTGGCTGGGTTCCAATGTGGGCATGAGCTTCCTTCACGCCGCGCTGGCAAAGTGCGGATACCGGATCGTCAAGATCAAGCCTGCGGCCTCGCCTACGGTGCCATGCTCTACCATGTTCAAGGAGTGCCTTTACAGCGACGCGAAGCAGGCGGAAAGCGAGTGCTGCGGGCACGGGCTCACTTGCGGGACCAACGTGCCGGGGAGTGGCTCCGATTAACTAGCGGGGGACCTGATGGAGCCTGACATCACCATTGAATTTGATACGTGGGCCAAGTCCAAGAGCCTAAGCGTAGAAGACTCCAACTTTTACGACCGATGGGCGCAGTTCCTTGACGAAGAATATAACGATCAGCGCAAAAATCCGGGGGATTTCCCTCTTTAGGAGAAATGTATGAGCGAGAAACTTCTTGTAATGCGGGTTGCCGAGTCGAAGATCGGACGGGACTTGTCTGTGCGAAGCCTGAAAGAGATGATAACGGCCTTCCAGTTGCAGACCCGGAAACTACGGATGGCCTACACCAAGCCCCCAATGTCGAACGCCTGCGAGTACGTGTCGCTGGCCTACGACGAGGCACGGGCCGTGTTCGAGCGGGCGCTTCATGATTTGGAGATGGCGGGCAAAAGACTCGAAGACGAAAAGCAGGTTGACAGATTGGAGTAAGCGGTGGTAGAAGCATAGCCACGGTCATTATCAAGGGATTAGGAGTTTTGCTATGTTTGGTGGGAAACTGCGGTGCCCTGTCTGTAACCAGTACGCACCCGACCGTTGCACCTGCAACAAGAGCAGCATCATGGTGAAAAAGATTGTGGAGACCTTGGGGAAGTACCGGATTGACGTTTCGACCGAGAAAGCGACTCAGGCGGCCATCTCTCAGGTCCTGCTTGAGAGCAACCTCGCCCACGAGCGGGAGTACATTCTTGACGATGGCCGGGGTAGCCTGATCGACTTCTTCATCCGAGAGCGTCGGCTTCAGGGTGCCACGGTGGGGATGGAGCAGGGCATCGGTATCGAAGTGAAGATCGACGGAGGGGCACATGACATCTACCGGCAACTGGAGCGGTACTGCAAGACTGGGAAGCTCGCCGCGATCCTGCTGGTGACGAATCGCGCCATGGGGCTCCCCAAGGAGATAGCCGGGGTCCCGGCCTACTACTTCGCGCTGGGGAGGCAATGGCTATGAAGGTGGATGACTTTCTTTCAGGTAAAGACGAAGAGGAAAAGCAGCAGCTCACCTTTTCAGAAGTGTGGGATGCGGCGGTAAACGCTGCCTTCCGGGCGATGGCAGAGGGCGGCTGCCTTTCCTGCCGCTACAAGAGCGAGCAGGCGGCATGCCTTCACCCGATCATGACGGAGCCGGAGCGTTTGGAGGACCCTTATGAAGGGTAGGACCTACGGCACCCTGTTCCTTCACGCCACGGGGCAATACTGGTACATGGCCGATACCGAGCCCCATATCAACATCAAGCTCAAGAGCATTTTCCCGAAGATTGCCAAGATGATGGTTCCGCCCTTCTGCTTCGAGAACTCCAAGGAGAACTGCGCCGACCTCTATTGGTTCTCCCAGCGGTACGCACTCAGGATCACCGACGACGACGAGCAGGCCCTCGTGGCGGGGAAGGATCGGTTCTATCAACCAGCTTGCCATGGAGGCCATACTCACCCCGGAGTACACCCCGCCGCTTTACAGTGCGCTGCGCGAAGGTGAGGGCATTCGGCATTACCAGTCTCAGGCCGTGGAACTGCTGCACAAGAACGGCGTCCTGCTTTGCGGTGACGACGTGGGCCTTGGCAAGACCTACGTGGGCATAGGGGCATGCCTTGACCCTCAACACCTTCCCGCTGCCATCGTGGTCCAATCTCACCTTCCCCGGCAATGGAAAGAGAAGTTCGAGCAGATGACGCACCTGAAGGTTCACGTCATCAAGAAGACGCGGAGCTATCCCCTTCCCCCGGCAGATGTCTACATCTTCCGCTATACCTGCCTTGCCGGATGGATCGAGACCTTCACTACCGGCTACTTCAAGACCGTCATCTACGACGAGATACAGGAGCTGCGGCACGGGACCCGGACCAGCAAGGGGCAGGGGGCAAACTACCTTTGCCAGAACGTGAAATGGTCCTTGGGTCTCACCGCCACGCCGGTCTACAACTATGGCGACGAGATGTGGAACATCTTCAATCTGCTGAAGAGTCATTGCCTTGGCAGCTATGACGAGTTCCTGCGGGAGTGGGGCGCAACCAACGGCAACGGTGCGTCCAAGATCGAGATCAAGGACCCGAAGGCGCTGGGCTCCTATCTTCGGGAGCAGTACCTGTTCCTGCGCCGGACCCGCGCCGAAGTGGACAGGGAACTGCCGCCCGTCAACCGGATCATCGAGACGGTAGGCTACGACGAGACAGTGGTGAAGTCGGCGGAAGAGCTGGCGCGGCAGCTCGCCGTTCGGGCATCAAGCGGGACCTTTATGGAGCGCGGCCAAGCGGCCCGCGAGTTGGACATGATGGTACGGCAGATGACCGGCGTTTCCAAGGCCCGCCACGTCGCCGAGTTCGTCAAGATTCTGCTGGACAACGGGGAGCCCGTCGTGCTGGCAGGCTGGCACCGGGAGGTCTACGAAATCTGGCTCAAGGAGCTGGCAGAGTACAAGCCCGTCATGTATACCGGCTCCGAGTCGCCCGCACAGAAGAAGGCAGCGGAGCAGGCGTTCATCACCGGGGCGAGCAACCTGTTCATCATCTCCCTGCGTTCCGGCGTGGGGCTGGACGGTCTACAGGCGCGGGGCTCCATCATGGTCATAGGCGAGCTTGATTGGTCTCCGGCTGTTCATCATCAACTTATAGGGCGGCTGGACCGCGAGGGGCAGACAAAGCAGGTCATGGCGATCTTCCTTGTCTCCGACTCCGGGTCCGACCCGCTCATCATCGACCTGCTGGGTCTCAAGGCATCACAGGCGCAGGGCATAGTAGACCCTCACCTTGGCGTTCAGCAGGTCCATTCCGACCAGACACGGCTTCAAATGTTGGTCAAAAAATATCTCAAGGGGAGAGGGCACCATGTCGATGTCGAACAAGCAGGCGAGGGATCACCACAAAAAGACGGGGGAAGTACCGGAAGGGTTCGTGAAATTGGACGACGGGGAGATAATCCCCCGGAGCAGGCTTTGCTCTTCACTGAGGACCGGGAACGAGGACCCTACGCTAAGGGCACGACGGAACGGGACGGCGTACCGTGTGACTGAGAGCGGAGCGCATGTCCGGCTGGGAGAGAAGAAGCTCTCCAAGGGCGAGAAGAAAGCCTTGAAACGCTTCAAGCGGAGCATCGCGGCAGACCCCGTAGCGCAGAAAGCTCTGGAGCTGATGTCGGACCCCGGCAGACAGGTCAAACCGCACCGCTCCGGGGGCGCTCAAGTCGCCGTCGCGGGTCCTTCCGTGGAGCTGGCAATGAAGATCGAACCGGGACCCGGACCCAGAGGCAGCTCCCCGGCAGGCGGGACGCCGTTCGACGGATTCGAGCGCAGGGTATGCGAGATCGACCAGTGCGAACACATGGCTGTCTGCTACGGCACGGAGATGGCCTTGCGTCACTACACCTACGAGATCACCCTCCCCCCGATGACCCCGGAGCAGCGCGAGTGGTGCCTCGAAGAAATAGCGAGCGTCGAAGGGTACAGGCGGGCCGAGTTCGAGGACGCCACGGATAAGGAGCTTGCCAACTGCGTCATGGCGGCATGGTCCGACTATTTACGGGATAAGGGGTTACTCTAATGGTGAAAAAACATCCGATTTTAAAGAAGGTAAGGAACCTGCGGCTTAAAAGCGGAGACATCCTTATCGTGGAAACCCCGCACCCCAAGCTGCACATGCCCGCCATCGAGCGCATGGCGCAGCAGATCAGGAAGGCCAACCCCGGCAAGGAGATTGCCATCCTCTTGACCATGCCGGGGGTGGACATCATCAATATCACCGAAGAGACCTTGAACGCGGCGGGTTGGATCAGGAGGCCGGAGCCGGAGATACCGACCCCGGAGAGCATCGTCGCCATGAGCAAAGCGCACCATGAACTGGAGCGCGGATTGCCGGGAGCGAAAAAGGAGGGCTGCGCCGAGGGGGAGACCTGCAACCGGGACGGCTGCCAAGGAACCATGGTGCTGGAGCCGCCTTACAACTGCACCTGCTTCCAGAACGCCCCCTGTTCCGCCTGCATGGGCCGTAACGTCGTCTGCGATGAGTGCGGGGAGGCCGCGCTCAATGGAGACTAAGACCTTCACCCGTGGACGGAAGTGCAATGAGTGCCTATGTCGCTACTGCCAACACCCGAAGTGCCTTGGCCGGTTGTCGTGCAAGGCCGGGACCTGCACCGGGGCTACTATCGGTTGCCGAGAGGCTAAATAACTGGAGAGCGCCATGAAGCAAGACATCATCATTGCATCTGAAGAGCAAAGGCAGCGGGCGCTGGCACTGATCGAATCTCTAACGCTGATCCCGGCACACAAAATCAGCATCCGTGAGTACAAGAAGGACCGATCAGTGAGCCAGAACCGTCTCTATTGGCAGTGGCTTACTGTTGTAGGCGATGAACTGGGGGAGCCTAAAGAGGAGGTCGCCGAGCGGTACAAGGACAAGTTCCTTGTCAACATCTACGAGCGTGACAACTCGGACTATGCAGAGATGATCCAGTCGCTCCGGTCGATCTGGCAACAAGGGATGAAAGCCGAAGCTGTCAGTCTGCGAAAAAAGATCGTCGCATTGACCTCGACAACCACGGCCACGGTTAAGCAGATGGCTGAGTTCCTGACATCAATCGAGCATGATGCCGTGAGTCTGAATATCTGTCTGCCTCATCCAGACGATCAATACTATGAGGCGATGGGGATTAAGACAGCGAAAGATCCCAATCCATAGAATTAAGTTGACACACTGACAGACTTAAGCTAATTTCGCATCTTGCTCACCGTCCCGCCCTGAACCGTTTCAGCTTCGAGCTGTTCGCCGGTAAAGGGCACCCACGGTAGATAGAGTTGGCCCCGGTACAGTGAAACGTCGCCGACTACCCTTCCACTACTGCCGTACAAGAATAAAAGGTCCATGACTTAGGTCGTGGGCCTTTTTTTATGCTTGTTCGCAAATAATGCTTGCACAGATAAACGCCTTCCTGTAATGTCCGTCAGCAAGCAACGCTTACAAAGGAGCAACCGTGAAAGAGTGTCCTAAATGTGGTGGTACTGGCAGGGTGGTAGACGATACAATCTTAGGGGCCGAACTCAGACAGTTGCGGGAGGCCAAAGACAGGAGTTTGCGCTCTGTCGCTGCTGGATTGAAGCTTTCCCCTGCGTACATAAGCGATCTGGAGCATGGGCGGCGTTCGTGGTCTGGCACATTGGAAGCAAATTACCGTAAAGAACTGGAGGTGTAAATGTCTACGGGTATTCCTTGGGTCGACGAGACGATAAACCCCATCATCGGGTGCTCTAAGGCAAGCCCCGGCTGCAATTCGTGCTACGCCGAGGGGATGGCCCGCCGTTTGGCTGCAATGGGCAAGGAAGGGTACAAGGAAGTCGTCACTGATAACAAGTGGAACGGCACGACAGCCTTTGTCCCTTCCGCGCTGGACAAGCCGTACCACTGGCGGCAACCGCGTTCCATCTTCATCGGGTCCATGGGCGACGTGTTCCATGAGTCGGTGAAGGTCCATTGGCTCGATGCCATCATGAAGATGATCGCACTGAACGGTCATCACACTTTCATCCTGCTCACCAAAAGGGCCAAATGGATGCAGGAGTATATGCTCCGGACCATAGATAAACCCCTTCATAACCTTATCCTTGGCGTCTCTGCCGAGAACCAGCAGATGGCAGATGAACGCATACCGCTGCTACTCCAGACCCCAGCGGCCAAGCGGTTCGTTTCTTTGGAGCCGATGGTGGGGCCGATAGTTCTCCCTGGCTGCCCTGAATGTAAAGGAGTGGGCGGCTATGTCGGGGCATCCCTGGGGTTCTGTAGCTGCCCCACTTGTGACGGGTCCCCCTTTGTGCCGCTTGATGGTGTAATCCTCGGAGGGGAGTCTGGTGGTAATGCCCGCCGTCTCAATTCGGCATGGGTCAAGGCCGTCCGTAACCAGTGCGCCGAGGCCAACGATATCCCTTTTATGTTCAAACAGGGATCAGGCGAGAACGGCAACCGGACACCGGGGCACTGGAGCGAGAAGCGTAATGGGTTCCCGGTCCTCGACGGGGAGATCCACACTGAACTTGCATGGGGGCTCAAATGAACAGGGACGAAGCACGGGCACGGTTCAAAGACGCGGGGCTCACCTACGGCAACGTGGACGCCGCAAGCCTCCAGCGTCTGAAGGAACTGATAGACGAGAAGATGGTAGCCAGCGGCCTGATGAAGGGCTCCTACAGGTGTAACGACAAGGTGAAGCTGCAAGGCCAGGGCAAGGCTCAGTTCTTCGCCGGTATCGAGTGCCATGCCTTCTACTTCGACAAGCGGGAGGCCGTGAGCTTCAACCAGGACGGCTTTATTGGCTTTGCGGGATGGTCCGACGACACCAACGTGCAGCCGATCCTTGAGGGTTTCGTGGCGTGGGTGGAAGAGCTGGAGCATGGGCAATGACCAAAGCCATCGGCGACAAGCCCTTCAAGTGTCCCATGGTGCCCAAGATCACCCAACTGGGCTGCCTGCTGAACAAGCTGAAGCACGGGTCCTGCGACTCGTGCCCCGGCGTGAAGGATTACGCCGATGAAGCCAAGGGGCTGCTGGAGAAGCTGCTCGTGATAGCGTCCGGGTCCATCCTTCCGATGCCCGCCATGGTCAAGACCTTGCCGGGGTTCGTCATCCCTATGAGGGAAGAGCGAATCAAGGCGCTGGAAAGCCGGGGAGTCGGCCCGGAGCAGGCCGGGGAGCTGCTGGAGATGTTCCTCGACGGGGAGATTTTCACGAGAAAGCCAGTCGTGGGCCCCATAGCGAAAAGCCGGATCAGGCCGGAGGGCTAGATGAGTGAGACGCCTAAAGCAGTCGTTCGGTGCCTCGTGTGCGGGCGCAAATTGACCGGTGAAGAATCCATCAAGAGGCGGATCGGTACCGGCTGCTGGAACCTGCTGCAATCCGTCCGGGCGTCCAAGAACAAGCGGCGACTCTTGACCAAGGGGCGGAAGAAGCGCAACGACGTGAAGGTGTGGCAGCAGGAAGAACTGCCGTTGTTTCAGGAGGGGGAATGCAGTTCAAAGACCGAGTAGGCCGATGCTACGAGCTTTCCTTCAGGGCAATGCGCCGGGGCGCGTGGGACCACTTGGCGCAGGGCTACCTTCACTTCCAAGGGGCCTGCATCCATCATGCGTGGCTGGAAAGGTCCGGGGCCGTCTATGATCCTGTCTTCGACGCTGAGTTCCCAAAAGAAGCCTACTACGGGATGTTCCAAGCGGAGGATGTCGTCCTCTACACCCCGAAGCAGGTATGTGAGCAGGCGTTGAAAACCGGAGTCTACGGGCCATGGGAAGAGGTTGACGACAGCAGGCTAAAGCTGCTTTCGGATGGCGAAGACGGCTTTACAAGATCGGGACCGAGCAAGTCGGCAAGGGGGTAGGGTGAAGTATCGAGCATTGAAGGCCGGGGAGATTGTCCAAAAGGGCGACGAGTACATGAGCTACCACACTCCGGGCGTGTTCGGCCCTGTGCAGGAATGCACCATCGGGCAGGCGTTGCTCGAATGCAACACACCTTACTACAGGCGTCCCGTGACAAGCTAAGGGCTGGACGTGCCCGTGGAAACAATCAAGGCCCCGGCAGACAGGGTAAAACCGGAATATCCCATACGAAGCCGATGGGTACAGTTCGCAGGAAGCGGGCGCGTCCTTAAACAAGGGGGTAGCATGAAACTCAGCGAGGCAGGCGAAGCAAAAGAGCGGGAGCGGTTCGAGGCGTGGGCGTCCGAGCCGATCAGGGCCGACAAGCTCCCCTTGGTGCGACACATTGAAGACGACGGCTACGTGGATCACCGGACCTATCTGGCGTGGTACGCATGGAAGGCGCGGGCGGTTCAGGCCGTCGAACCCGAAATGTGCAAGATCGGCCACTTGATAGCGACGCAAGACAACCGGATCACGGACGCGCCTATCTTCATCGTGCAGCAGAAGCAAAAGACCTACGGCGTGAGCGAAGACTACACGGACCTTTACGACTGGTGCCATAAAGACGGGGAAGGGACCGCCGACGAGACCCTTGCTGCGCGGCTGGAAGCAAAAGATCGGCAGGGCAAAAGCACGGGCAAGTGGGCGAAGATCTGCTACGTCGAATTGTGGGAGTTCGTGACGGCCTGCTTCACGGAACAGGGCTGCATCGACTACCTGAAGCGCAATGGTCACAACCTAAGAGAGACCCGCATTTATGCAGACGGTAGCTTTCGTAACGAGGAATTCCGCAACGTGCGCGAGTTCCTGAAGGAGATGGCAGCATGAAGCGGATCAGGATTACCGGAGAGGCTACCGTGAGGTTCGTCACCTACATCGAAGTACCAGACGATGAGGTGAGAGAGCTGCTTGACGATGACGAAAATCTGAAGACCAACGTGGACGAAGACGGCGGTGAGCGGCAGGTCATCTCGTGGGATTTCATCCGTGGGGAGGTGATGCCGTGAAAAACGTATGCGAATGGAAGCTAGTGCCAGGGAAGAAGGCGACCTATAACACGTCTTGCGGCAAGGTCATGGTGTTGTCGGAGCCGCCCGAAGACGGCGAAGAGTGCCCGTGCTGCGATAGACCGGTGGAGGTGAAATGAGGACCCTTAGCGTTATGCAACCTTGGGCGATGTTGCTCACTACCGTCAACCCTGCTACGGGGCAGCCATGGAAAACCGTGGAGAACCGGGACTGGCGCTACGATCCCAAGATACGAGGCCCGATCCTGATCCACGCCGGGAAGAAGATCGACCGCGACGGCTACAACTGGGTCCGGGAGACCTTCCCCGACATCCCCCTCCCCGGCCTGAAGGAACTGGAGACGGGCGGCATCGTCGGCATCGTCAATCTCACGGGTTGCATGCGCGGCTGCGCGGGTAGGGTAGCCGATCCTTTTTTCTTCGGCCCCTTGGGGCTGGTAATGAAGAACGGCAAGCCGCTGAAGTTCTTCGAGTGCAAGGGCCAACTGGGGTTCTTTGACGTGGTATATCCTCACCCGCTGTCTATGGAGACTGTGAAGCGATGGGAAGACTGGAGCAAGAGCTAACGCCAGAAGAACTGGAACGGAAATACTACCGCAAGTTTAGGACGGGCTTCACGTATAAGGAAGTCTCCGACATGCTTTGGTCCTATGACGATGACCCGTCCACATGGCACAAGGCCAATGCAGTCGGCAAACTGACTGAAGGGACGCGGCCCAATACCAAGAAGAAAGTTGGCACCCGTCGCCATTCTATCCTTGGCAAATGGAGGGAAATTAAGTTAGAAATGTGGCACCGTGTCCTTGCGGAGTGTGGCGGCCTGGATCGGTACATTGAATGGATTGAAAACTTTAAGGCACAGCGGAGGGCGGCATGAAGCGACAGGTAATTTGCGACTACTGCGGGAAATCCGCCAAGCTGGTAACTGGGAAGAAGATTTACCCCCGGAGCCCCGCTCTTGCCAAACTGAAGATATGGGCCTGCCTGTCGTGTGACGCACACGTAGGGACTCACAAGGACAGCAAGGACCATGCGCCCCTTGGCCGCTTGGCAAACAAGGAACTGAGGGCGTGGAAGATCAAGGCGCACGCCGTCTTTGACCCGTGGTGGAAGTCCGGGGAGATGAACAGGAAAGAGGCGTACCGCCGCCTGAAGGTTCTACTGGGCATGGACACGCAGCCCCATGTCGGCTTTATGTCGTTGGAAGAATGTAAGCGCATGGTCGAACTGGTAGCAGAAGCCAGCAAACCCTCTCCTGCGGCGGTGCCCCTATGAGTAAAGGAATAGGGGGGCACCATTCCCATAAAATGGGTAAAGACGAATGGTTGACCCCGCCCGCCATCGTCCAGGCACTGGGAGATTTTGACCTTGACCCGTGTAGCCCGATAAACCGACCGTGGCCCACTGCGAAAAACCACTATACCATAATCGATAACGGGTTAAAAAAGCCGTGGGAAGGCAGGGTATGGTGCAATCCTCCTTATGGGGCAGAAGCGGCTGTGTGGTTGGGCAGGCTTGCTGACCATGGGGATGGGGTTGCGCTGATCTTTGCCAGGACTGAGACCGATATGTTTTTCCGACAGGTATGGGAACGCGCAACCGGGATGCTTTTTATCAGAGGAAGACTCCATTTCCACCACGTAACAGGAGAGAGAGCACCCGCCAACTCCGGGGCACCTTCATGTCTAGTCGCCTATGGGGGCAATAACTACCAAACCCTTGCGAACTGTGGTATTGAAGGTCAACTTGTGCAGTTAAGGAGTTACCTTTGGCTAAACCGAAGAAGCAGAAGAAGAGCATCCTCAACGATCCCCGCTATTGGGAATACTGCCTCAGATACCACAACGATTTCACCCGCTTTGTCTGCGAAAACTCCGTACAGCAGCCGAGCTGGCAGCAGCACCTTATCATGGACGCAGTGAGCAAGCCAGGGTGCAAGGTTGCCATCGCTTCCGGCCATGGCTGTTTCGGCAAGGGAACCGGCGTTCGCATGTTCGATGGCACCGCAAAGGCCGTCGAGGATGTTATCGAAGGCGACGTTCTCATGGGGGACGACTGGACCCCCCGGAACGTCATTGATGTGGTGCGCGGCAGGGAAGCGATGTACCGCTTCACCTATGACAACGGCAGGAGCCACGTCTTCAACGACAGCCACTACCTGTGCCTGATTATCAAGGCGACAAGGGAGCGGGTGCAGCTACCAGTCAGCACTTGGCGCTGGATGGAGGCTGCGGAGCGGGAAAAGTATGCGGCTTATCGGGCCATCGCCCCCGGCGTCGAGATGCAGATCAACATTGTCAGCGCCGTGCTGGTCGATGTCGTCGGCGACTACTACGGCTTTGAGGTGGACGGCAATCACCGTTTTCAGGCCGAAGACGGTACGGTTTTTTCCAACACAGGAAAATCGTTCCTTATGGGCTGGTATTGCTGTTGGCACGCCACCGTAGTCGATCCCTACCTCGCCCTCAAGGCGCTCCATGGCGAAGTCCATCCCGACATCTTCTCCCAGATGCTTCTCACTGCCAACAACGTCGATCAGTGCCGGATAGGCGTATGGAAGTACATCGACTCTGCCATAGCGCAGGTCGAGAATAACTTCCCGTGGTTGCAGGGCCATTTCGTCAAGGACACCAAGCGGTTTTACAACAAGAGCTTCAAGGACCTCTGGTATGTCATGGCGAAGACAGCCAGCAAGCACAAGCCGGAGGGTGTGGCAGGTCAGCACGCGAAGCAGTACACCGTCCTGATAGACGAAGCATCCGGGGTTGAGGATGTCATCCACGACATCCTCGAAGGGGCGCTCACTCAGGACGGCAACCGGCACATAATGATAAGTCAGCCGACGCGCAGCGTAGGGCGGTTTGCTGAAGCCTTTGGCACCCTGAAGTCCATCTACCAGACCTTTAACCTGAACGCCGAAGAATCCCCCCTTGTGGATCGTCCTTGGATCGAGGCTCACCTTGTCAAGTACGGCGGGCACCACTCCCCGGAATACCAGATCAAGGTGCTGGGGCGACTCCCGGATAACCTCTCGGGGTTCCTGATCCCTAAGACGTGGCTGGAGCAGTCGCAGACGGATGTCATAGTCCATAAAGAGGCGTGGGGCTGGGTGGCAACCGTCGACGTCGCCGAGGGCGTTCACCGCGACAGTTCCGTCTACACCCTTTGGAAGGTCTCAGGGTACGGCCCGGAGAGGCTGGCCGAGGCGATAAAGCAGGTTGAGTACCTGGAACTGGATGAACTGAAGTTCGCCCGCGAGATGTACGCCGACATAGGGCACTACCCCAACATCACCTTTGCGGTCGACGGCGACGGCCCTGGCAGAACCGTCATCCTTCACCTCGAAGAGCTGAACTGTCTGGTTGAGCGCATCAACTGGGGGCTCCCCCCTCATACCGATGCCGATAAGAAGCGGTACAAGAACCGGCGTGCGTTCTCTAGTGTCAAAACCCGCGAGGCGATCTTCACCCGCAGGCGCAGGCTCCCCCCCGGCAAGAAGGTCGTGGAGCAGGGCTCCCGGATACCGTACAAGATTGACGAGGCGGGCCGCTACGTCATCATGCCAAAGGACCAGATGAAGGGGGAAGGGATCAAGTCCCCCGACCTCTTCGATACGGTGTGCTTTGTCGAGCTTTGCGACTACGTGCCGGTGGGCGACGTAGAGCAAGAAGGGCAGAACGACCTGATACAGGCGGCTATGCGAATCCTGAACGGGGAAGACATGGAGAAAAAAAGAGCAGCGGCTTAAATTATTTGTTTGACAGATAATCTAAAAGGTTCTATGGTTACTCATGCTTCAAAAAGGGGGGCGGCCAGATGACCACAATGGAAATGATAAAAAAGGCGAATAAGACGGGCGGTTACTTCAAGTTCACCGGTCCGCGCATGGTGAACGGCACTCTCACCCCTACCAGCATAGCGGCATCGCAGCGGGATTGCGACAGAACGACCGGGGAAAAGTTACCCGAGACGGCTACCGACTTCTTCTTCAGCGAGTACCGGAATGCAGGCAAGATGGTTTCCCGCGAGGAAGCCGAAAGAGTGCTAGCAGAGATAGAATAAGCCCGACAATTCGTTCCAAAGGAGGCACTAAATGACCAGAATCGGCGGTCCCAAAGCGAAACACCTGTATGAGGTAGAAGTTCAGAACCCAAACCCCTATCAAGGTGCCTGCATAATCAGAATCGAGGTCGACGCAGATCACAGCTCCCAGGCGGGAAGTATTGCCCGGAAGGCTGGCTATAAGGTCCGTTCCGTCAACATGATCGGTTAAACATTCACCCATAAGGAGACAGCCATGAGCCAGAAAGAACTGCGGGAAGAAATCGGAGCATTGACCACGAGGATAGCGGAACTCGAAGAACTGGAGCAGGATGCGCCCAACGACGCGGGTGCGCTGAACGATAAGCTCTACTACTCGAACCAGTTGGGGGAAGCCAAGTCCAAGCTGAAGGAGATGAAGTCCCAGATCGTCATCAAGAGCTTCTACCCCAATAGGCGGGCCGACGTGGTGAAACTGGAAGAGCGCCGTTGCACCATCGAGACCGACACGACCCACGCGACCCTCTTTGACAACGTGTGGGGCTACAGCGTCGGTTATCTCAAAAAGTGGGACGATGGCCGCGCTTTGATTTACTGCTGCGGCAGGCGCGACATCAGGTTTAACCTCGTGAGCCTCCCCGAAGACATGCTCACCTTCTCAAGCGAGACCGCTGCAATGGAGTTCTTCCTCACCGAGTACGCCACGGCCATGAAGAGCGCCGAAGAGTACGGGGAGCGGGTTCTGGAAGCAGTACGCGAAGCGGGTCTCCCTGAACTGATCTTCGACAGGCCCGCCAATGACGGCGACCCCATAACCTGCATCATGCAGGTAGGCTTTTCCGGCGAGTACGTGGACAAGTGCGTAAAGGTGGAATGCACCCCGCAAGAAGCCCTCGCCCTGCTCAATCATAAAGGCATCGTTGCTTCCTGCGAAGGATCAAGGCATGCCGACTTCATGCGCGAGACCAGCGGGCGGCACGGGTTCCTTGCATGGTTCTCTAACGGTCACACGCTCACTATCGGAATAGGGACCGACGCCAAAAGCAACCCGATTGCATCCTGCCTGCTGGCAGACTGGAGGAAGTAGCCATGAGCAAGAAGATGACGAACTCAGAGTATGCAGCGTCTAAAGGCATTACGCTGGAACAGCTCAGAACCGAAAGCATGGCATTCTTGCAGTGCGAAGGCTATGACGATGCAGGTAACGAGTACGAGACCCTTGACGCATGGCTTGACCGCAAAGCCCCAAAAGAGACTATGGACCCCGTAGACGGTGGGCGGGGAGTCGGTCAGTATGGTAAGGATGACGAATGAGAATACCAGAGGGATTGCTGATGATGAGATGTTTTGCCTGCCGCGTACTCCGCACCATCAGGGCTTTCTTGTCCGTGCTCTCCGATGAGCGGGGCAAATGGCGAGTCATCTTTCCTGGCGGCCTGAAAACGTATTGGCTTCCCTATTCGAAGGCTAAACATCTTCATGTGTTCGGCGGCGGCAGGCTGATATTTAGAGGGGATGAGGAATAATGCGACTTTTCGAGGAAATCCCACGGGTCAAGTTTGAAGTTGGCGCAGTCTACGAGCAACCGGAGACTGGAGCAAAGCGAAAGCTGCTTTCGATCTACACCCGCAGGGGCAAGAAGCACGTCACCTACGAGGTCGTCACCCCGGACCCGCGCTATGGGGGCAAGGGCAACTTCGCACACCCTGGAGCGGAACGCCACGTACTGTTCCACGCCTTCCAGAACTGGTTCACTGGCAACGACAACAGGAAATACATGCAGCAAGGAGCCCAACATGGAAACCGTCAAAACCGTAATGATGATCCCCGCCGACCCGCGCAACGGGAAGCCGCTTGTCACCTCAGCCATGAAAGCAGCTTGCATTGGTGAATTCAGCGTTGAGCGGGAAGCGGCATGCCCTTCCTGCTACTTTGAGGGCGAGGTGCCAGAACAGGGATGCACCATCTGCGGCGGGACCCTTACCTATACCGAAAAGATCGACGTCCCATGGGACACCATGAAGGACATCTACAAGATGATGGCGAACGTGGCCGCGAGCGGGATCACCGCCCCGGTGCAGCCCCCCGTGTTCACTGTCGGGTTCGACCCTCCGATGAAGGGCGACCATGCAGCAGTAGCAATCAGGATTGGCGAGCAGTTGGCCGTCTTCACCGTGAAACCCCAATGAATTGCCCGGACTGCGGCACGACAACCAAGGTCATCAATACGCGACAGCACGCCACGCGCCGGTATCGGCGGCACGAGTGCGGGAACGGGCACAGGTTCACCACATGGGAACTGTTTGAAGCGGAACTGCTCACCCTTGACGGTACCATCCCCCGCGAGCGCATAGCCGAGGCCGTAACGGCAGCTCTCCCGGAATTAATCGAGTCGATAGCTACGCGGTTGGCAACAGCCAGCCACAGAGAGGGTTAGGCCATGAGCGAGAAAGCGGAATCGTACCAGTTTAACGAGAGAGGCGAAGTCCACTGTTGCCAGTGCCCGCTATTCAGCGTAAAGGATGTCCCTTGCAAGCACAAGCTGAAGGGTAAGCCTTGCCCGACGCGGGAGAGCATGGCAGCGGAGGCCGCATAGTGAGCGCGGCGGCCAAGGTGTGCCCTTGCGGGCGAGAAATAACCAAAGACCAGTGGGCCGTAGAAACCCCGGCGCAGCATGCCGAGCGCCTGGAGTCAGGGCGATGCCGAGCAAAGTGTAAGCGGCTTTTCCCGGCTGGCAAAGCGGAGCGCGGGAAGCCTAGCCTGCCCGATTCCATCCCCATTTCGTCATTGGTGGGGGAGGGTATTGTTCTGAGGCCGCAGCCAAAGGAGCAACCTTGGCGTTCTGAGTCCTACAGAGACTTCATACGCACGCAGATATGCCTCAACCCGGATTGTCGTTCAGGTATGCAGTCTGAGGCACACCACGAGCAGGAAGTGGGGCACGGCGGCAAGGCGACTCTCTGCGACGACTCCCGGACCCTCCCCCTGTGCCCCTTGTGTCATGTACCGATCAGGCACCACTACGGGCGTTCCATTTGGCGTAAATGGAAGATCGACCCGGAACAGATGATTCTGCACTTCAACGAGCTTTGGATGAGACAAGGAGGGGTTATAAAATCATGAAACGGTATAGCGCGGTAGAACTGGAGACCCTGCTGAAGGGCACCACAGAAGGCATTTGGAGCGAGGGCCGTATAGCGACCGTCTTCAGGTCGTCATCGTTCAACCGGACCCAAAGCGTGCTGATGGCACAGGTGAAAGGGGACGACGGTATCGCCCCCAGCGACCACGCCAGGGCGAATGGCATCCTGATGGCGATGGCCCGGAACTTTGCCATGGAGTTGCTGGACTATAAGCTCCATCGCTACGGGCAAGAGGACTGCTCCGGCTGCTCCGACCGCGACGCGGAGATCGAGAAACTGAAGGAGCGCGTGGCGTGGTTGGAGTCACAGAATGACTTTGACGCCAAGCGCCTGCGCCGTCTCGCTACGCTTTGCGGGGTATCAATCCCCGAGTCCGACGAGACCCTGCTGAACTGCGCCGGGACAGTGCTAGGCTCCATCATAAGAGGGGTTGAGGCAAGGGCGAATCAGTCTCAGGACACCCTGCACAAAGCCTTTCAGGTGATTCGCAGTAAAAAGGAACAGTTTGACCTCATCTACGCGGAGAACCTGCGTCTGAAGGAGTCGCTGCGCCCGGATCAGGTAGGCGATGCCATAAGAGAGGCAGCTTCCGACGTGGCGCTCGCCAAGGCCCGTGAACTGGAGTGCAAGGACTGCCAGCAGATCAACTTCCACGAGGACTGCCATGCCGTGCAGGAGAAGACCGCCGTCCGGTGCGTGGAGATTGCCGCGACCTTTAACGACGGCCATTATCCCCTTGGGATGCAAGCCCGGATAGCGGCAGCGATCAGGGAAGAGTTTGGGGTTGAGGATGGCGGCATTTGCCCTGAATGCAGATCCGACAGCACCATCACAACCGAGACCGCCAGCGGGGTCCAGGGCGACGGCCAAGAAGTTGGAGTCACAACCTATCTCTGCCTGCCGTGCAGAAACGTTTGGAGCGAATAGCCATGGATAAAGAGACTCAGTTCAAAGAGATAGTAGAGGCGCGGGGCGACGGCAAAATGGTTTCCTTGAGCAGTCATCCCCTCCCCGGAGAGTACGTCATCACCAGCATCCAAGCCGGGAACCTTCGCGGGGAGCGCGGCTGGGGCTTCTACATCGGCTACGTCGTGCAGGTCCGTAAGCAGGCAGGGGCTTTTGGCAGCGACATGATCCTGCTCCGGCACCCGGACGGCACCCTGATGCGCCACGAGAACCAATCCTTCTACCGGATGCGCCCGGACTGGGAAGAGAAGGCCAAGGCGCTCTTTAACGAGGGAATCACCCCGGAGATGGAAGACTACACCCAGCCCTACACGCTGGGCAACGGGGAGTACCCGGAGACCGGGGCGATCATCGAGCCCAACAATAACGGCCCGGAGCCGGACAACAGCCCCATGGCATCCATCACCATCACCCACGGAGACGGCAGTAAGACAGTGGAGGTATGCTGATGGCCGAGAACGTCAAGATTTTTGTGGTTTGCCTCGCATCCCTCAAGAAGTTCCGGGCGCATGCGGTCTATAACGGCGAGACCTTGGTAATCGGGATGGTCCAGCAGATTGAAGCGACCGGCATCTTCGGCAAATGGAAGGCTCCCCTGATTAAGGAGATCGAAGAGAGGAAGGCAGACGGGTACATCGTTCTTGTCGAGGAAAAGACGGACTACATATCTCAGTACGCAACGCAGTACCTCCTTGAGGAGTTGAACGACGATCACGAAGGCTCCAGGCGGTCCAACTATTTCGATGCACTCGACTGGTTCTTTGCGCTTGCCGACACCGGCAACATTGTGTTCCATTCCGACTGCGCTCAATTCAACATTAACGCCGTCAGCGAGGGCGGCATGGTTGACCGGCAGAATGACGACAAGGGCCGGAGCGTCTATAAGGTGGACTGGAAGCGGTTCAACGGTGGTTTCCGCGCAGTTCTGCTGTGCGTCGTGGCTGCCCTCTACGAACCCCTTTCCGAGCGGTTCCTTGACGTGATGTTCCAGGCCGACGAGCGGGCGCACGTCATAGCGAACCCCGCGCTGAAGATGCGGGCGCTGATCCATGATATGAACGTGTCGAAAGGAAAGGAACTGGAGAAGATCAGGGAGGGGATGTCATGACGGGCGCTCAATTCCCAAGCAGAAAAAAGGATTTACTGGTAGAGGTGTTTTTTATAGGCGCAGGCACTCCCCCGTTTATTTGCGGGGTAGACGGCCACGCGACTACGAATGTGCTCGAAGAGATCGAAACCATGCTAGTGGATGAAGCCGATCTCGCCGAATACACCACTTTCGAGAAAGGAGAGGGGACCTACCTGTTCAAGGCGGTTCACGAGCCTGCCGACGAAGGATGTTCTGCTTACTGGGAGTTGGAACAGATAGCATTCGAGCCGACCCCCGCGCCCGATCTTGGAGAAGACGACAGGGGGTAGTATGCCGACTTGCTCTAAGGATCACCCCATCAACATCATTTGCCTTGACCGATGCTGCTACTTTGGAGAGCGCAACCCTCTCGTGAGGTTGCAGCGCCGTTTGGACCGAGTAGACAACGAGAACAAGCGGTTGAAGGCCCTTTGGGACAAGCGAACGGCAACCAAGGCAGGATAGGGAGGCAAAATTGAGTTACGGAGCACCCGAAAGCGTGGCCGTGGCAATGCCATGGAAAACCGAAACAGTGTGGTGCCCGTTCTGCGCGTCAGTATGGGTAACAGTCTTCATTCACGGTTCAAAGCTGCTTGAGTGTCCTGGCTGTCATAGGGATGTGACAGTAAGACTCGTTGGCAGGGCTTAAAATTGTCTTGTCAAGCAAAAATAAAAGCGTTAGAGTGCCGCAAACATGAGGTCATGCTATGACTTACCCCAAGAAAGACGAAATGTGGTTTACTGGCATTGCCCGCGCCGAGCAGTTCTGCAACGCCAACGGCCTAGTGGTGCCGCATTTTGTCCGTAAGGAAGAGAAGGATTGGCCCTTCGGGACCTGCGCCTACTACCGCATGACCCCTGATGGAAAAGGCAAGGTTGTCGGCTGCGTGAAAAAGATGGCTCATGTTGGAGTTGCGGCGGCGGCATGGTCTTACCCCGGATACATTGCCGATAGGACTCCCTTCGGAGTCATCGCCCACGAGATTGGGCACCATGTTGACTGTCTCATGGGGGAAGAAAGGGGACATACCTATTTTTCTGACTTCAGCAAACGCATAAAGGCGGAAAGCGGAGAAAAGCCGATTACCAGCTATGCCCCCAATGATGCGGAATGGTTTGCTGAGATGATGCGCCTCTTTATAACCAACCCCAACCTGCTCCGGGAGATCCGCCCTAAAACTTTCGACATCCTTTTGCGCGAGGGTTTGCAGACAGTGGAAGAGAGATGCTGGACGGAAGTGCTCAAAGATGCCCCGGAGCGTACCTACCAACAGGCTCTAAAGAAAGCATTAGGCAAACTCACATGACCATTTCCCGCCTCTCCCCCTACAACATCCCCGATGACCTTGTTCGTTCCGACCTGTACCGGGAAATCCGCATCGGCCAGACGGCGGATAACGACTGGTTCCTGCACGAGATACAGCCCGACGAAATACTGATGCCGGAGTTGATAGCATACCGCCGCTACCAGACGGTAGAGACAAAGTGGATCATCCTCGTGGCCGCAGGACTGGACGACATGCGCGAGGCCATGGAGTCCGGCAGCACGATAAAGCTCCCCCCGGTCGTCTGGATCAGGGAGAGGATCAAGTTCTATGCCGGGGAGACCGAGTAGATGCCCGTAAAGCAGATTACCCGGATGGCAGAAGATGACAAGCAGCTTCGCTTGTTCGAACGGCGATGGAAGGCCGCGAACAGCCGCACCGTCAAATCCCGCGAAACGGAACCCGTCCAGAAGTTCCTCACCGAAGAACTTCTCCGGGACCGCAAATCCCTCACCAAGAACGGCAGGCAGAACCTTGTGCTTCAGTACGGCTCTTCCGGCCAAGTGGAGTACACCCTTGCCGAGCTGAACGCCATGGCGAAGAAACTCTTCGCCGCTGAAGACAAGTTCGGCACCAACGTCCGGGGTGTGAAAGTCGGCGACTTGTTGAGGTCTTCTCTGACAATCGACAAGGCGCGGTCAAAGAAGATCAGGAGCGCAGCCCTTTACAAGGTGGCAGGCAACACCCTGTTCTTCCAGACGGCATCCAGCGGTGAAACGCCAGGGGCACCCTCTCATTACGTTGTCAGGATTCGCCTCGAAGACTGGGGCACCGCGATCAGGCGAGGGGAGGGGAAGAACTACTACCCTGCGGCGATCAAGGCCGCCATGGGGAACATCTCCTTCGACTGCTCGTGTGGGCGGCATCAATACTGGTACCGCTACCTCGCCACTATCGGCGGCTTTAACCTGATGCCTGAAGAGCTGGTATTCCCGAAAATCCGCAACCCGAAGCTCAAAGGGGCATGCTGCAAGCATACCCTGAAGACCATCATGACCATGCAGGGTCCTGTCATGTTGACCCGCATTGCG
>Ga0209727_1000434_pt1 | contig 47207 bp, 79 predicted proteins | sample RifGroC1_FD_183995 | JGI IMG/M metagenome (GOLD analysis project Ga0209727, IMG submission 183995) | Groundwater microbial communities from Rifle, Colorado, USA - Groundwater C1 (SPAdes) (version 2) | ecosystem: Environmental > Aquatic > Deep subsurface > Groundwater | place: Rifle, Colorado... | reverse complement strand
CCGCGAATCGACCCTCGCCTCACCCCGCCTGACAGGACCCTTGACGTGAACGTCAATGTGCCACAGAGTGACGCGCCACGTTGTGACACGCCACACGGTAGACCACCACACCGTGCCATCATCGAGCCGACCTCAACGCATCCTCGAACTGCCGTTTGAATACCGGCTGAACCAATCGATCCACCTCTCTATGTGTTGCCTGGCCGAATGGTAGTAGCGGTGTGTATGTGGCCCTTGGTGTGTATGCAACCAGCAGGCGCAGTTGGCCCGGATCTCCCTTGCCCCTGCCCTTGAGCCGCTGCCATATACCGGCAGGGCCGGACATACCGCCGCCTGGTTTGCCGCTAAATACGTTTGGTTTCGACAGGGCTGTCTTGATCGCGCCCTTGGTCATATTGCCCCATGTGTTGGTGCCTATTGCGCGCGGTAATACGATTGCCCTCTTCTTTGGCCCTTCCACGCCCCCCCGCACTTGCCACTTGAGATACTCGGCTTGTATTGGCCTGGCTCGCACTGATGCAATGAGCCTGCCTTTGTTGGCCCGCACCACCTCATAGGCCATGCGGGTGAATGGGGTAGGCCGATCCAGGTGTTTGTCCAGGGCCACGGTCTCAGCTGTTTGCCCTGCCAGTGCGAGCGTATTGAGCGTGTTCGCCGCCGCATATTGGAGCTGTTTGCCGGCAATGTTATCCAGGTACTCCCGGCACCGCTTGCTATCGATTGTTGCTGTTATCATTGTCTCGCTCCATTAACTGTATTTGTCAGGCTTTTGTAATCCCTTGGTACTACAACGCCGAGTCTCACTCACTCCCGCGCCCCACCTAACAACCGCAACCAAGCCACAGCCAGCCCCGGCACCCTGCGAGCGTTGCCGCCCCCATGCTCCCAATTTTGCCAGGTGCGGAGCGGTGTACCGCTCTGCCGTGCCGCCTCGATCTGTGACAATCCCACCTGTTTGCGCAGTTTTATAAATTCCGATTTTGTAATCTGCATTTCGATATTGTAACTCAGAAAGAAATTATACTCAATCGGTATTTATTTTTAAAATAGTGCTCTTTTGCCCTTGCAATCGTGATAATCATGATGTACTATATAATTAACAGAGAGAGAAAAACACTCAGAGCGAGACTGAGGGACAGGGCGAGGCTAATCGAGACCCCGGATGATACAGAGTGTCTGCGATATGCGATCAAGCTGACGAGTCCAAGCGGACGAAACACTCAAAATTAAAGGAGATTACCATGAAAACTTACAATTACGCATCAAAGAGACATCGACGCCGACAACACCGCCTCTTTTTACATCGACAACAATGGCGATATTTTTGACACCAAAGCTGAGGCTGAGCTTGAGGATATTACGGTATGTGTCGCCGAGGTAATTGTTGACGGTTTTTATCCTGGCAGCCTGGAAGAGTGGCGGCAAGTAGTTTTGGATAAATACGAGTCTCGATAGCCAATTCAAGCCCGGAGCAATCCGGGCATAAGGAGAAATGATATGAAAAAATATTACGAAAACCACCAATCACCTAGGGGTATGCAGCTGTTGACCCCTCGGATTGATAGTTCTGGGCGGTTATCGTGGTATTTGTCCCTGCCGGGACAGCCCGAAAAAAGACGTAGAGTTTCGGCGGTTGTCGCGAGGAAAATGATCGCCGACAAGCACTGGTTTTAACCCGGCAGTTTTTAATGAGTGGCGACACGAGTCCAAATAACCAATTCAAGCCCGGTCCGCCGGGCATAAGGAAAAGCTATGAACCGATTAACACATGCAACAGTTTGTAAAAATTGCAAAAACAGACGTTCACCCCGGAAAAGCGAGGCCATGTATTTAAGCCCTGGCCAATCAGTTTGCGACGTTGCCGGATCAGCTGTGAGTGACCACTGGCAGTGCGCATGGCCGGAATCTTTTGCATTTATGGTGGTGATAAAATGAGCAACTGTGCAGCCTGCGGCAAGTCCGCAACCGATAAAATAGGAGCCGCCCACCTCTGCCGGCATTGCGCGGATTACGTGCATGAGGAAATTGTAATAGCGCGGGATGCTGGCAGAGTCGCCGTCGCCTCGGGGATTGCCAGGCGCATGTATCGCGAACATTTTAGGACCGGCACAATCCACCTCCGCGACGTTCCCGGCGACCTGCGGGACAGGCTCAAATCCATGTCGCACGCCACCGACAGACCAGAGCGGGAACTCATCATTGCCGCGATGGACGCGTTTTTATGGTCATCGGCTGAGTGATCGCCCCGCCTATTTTCATGGGTTCGCCGACACAGACGAGCCCCGCCTTCCTTTTCCGCCGCACAGTTTTTGCCAGCTGTGCGGCGTTTTGCTCAGTGATTAGGTGGATTTTCATATCGCGCCGATCAACCACAATCCTACCCCAACACCAACCACAAATACCCACAGTGCCACAACGCATAGTGTATCAAAAATCACCTCTTTCATATCCATTCCTCCGCAACTTCAGGAACTTGCACATATTTTTCGTGCAAGAACATTTCCGCGAATTCATCCAGTTCCGCGGCCCCAGTGAATGCCCGAGTATGCCCCGCCTCCGGAAAAATCACCCCGTGTTTTTCGACCGACCCCACTTTTTTAAGCAGGTCGAGAGCCTGTTTTGTGCTGGTGATATCGTCTTTTCCGCCAGCGAAAACATAGACCGGGCAGGTGATATTTCCGAGATCCGCAACCTGCCCGCCGATATTCCAGGTCCCGTCATACAGCCGGTTTTTGGCAAAATGATTTTCTAAAACATCGAGAAACCACACCCCGGCCAGGTCGTTGGGGTCGTCATACCATCCCTCATTCACCCCCCATTTTTCGATACCGGCCGGCCGATCATTGACCACATGCCCGAGTAGGTCGAGGTACCGACCGTAAAATACCTGCATTGGAGCCATCGAGGCAAATGCCAGCCATTGAGCGAGCCCCGGCTGAATGCCGCTATTGAGGTCTACGAGCATTTTGTGTGCTGGCAGGCTGATTGTCTCGCAATACGATTCAATCGCATTTTTTTGGCCGGTTTTTAGATTAATTGGGGCAACAAACGCCGCCAGCTTGCGGACCCGCTTAGGGTAAAACGAGATGAACAGTGCCGCCAGCCAGCCGCCTTGACAGCAACCGATGAGGTCGATTTTGTCGGTCGAGCAGCAATTTGTAATGATATCTGCTGATTGTCTCAAGACGCTGATCAATCCGGCGACATCAAGGTTTTTGGTGGCCTGGGTTGCGTTTTTCAGCTCGTACCACCACACTGGCCTGCCTGTTTTCTCACATTTTTTAATCAGAGGGAGGACCACCCGGCCTTTTCTTCCGGCAAAGGGCGGAATGATGAAAATCGGCACCCCCGAGCCACCCTTGAGAGATCGATACAGGCTGTAATACTCATCGTAATACACTTCCTCTGCTCCTGGGTATTGATCAATCATTTTTGCCCCCGTTGTAGTTTTTTAACTGCCGGTTTTCGCACTTGCCATCAATCGCCTGCGGCAAAAAACGCTCCGGATATGCCCCGGCGAGATGGTGCGTGAGTCTCAATTTTACCGCTGGATGAGGATTGCGGCAGGTGCAATAGTTGCCATGCAAAATCTCGTGTGTTTCGCAATAAATACATTTTCCGGTCCTATCGATTTTCATCGATACCCTCCTGTATTTACTAGATAAAATTTAAGCGCCCAGCCCCGCACAACATCGCCTCTTGCTTGCCCCGCTCCCAATCGGATAACTGCGACTTTTTATACGTCCCTTCCTGATTCTTAACAACTACTACATTGTCGAGCTTTTTGTTGCAATCCCGGCAGATATGCCTGATTTGTCCGTCGATTTCTCGCTCGATCGGCACGCCCTGCATTTTCCGCTGGCAACCGTAGCATGCGGGTTTTTCCTCTTTTTTCGGCTTGAGCCGAACTTTTCGGCCCGTTGACGGCCTGGTCCGTTTTTTACGATCCTTGGCGCCGGCTGGCCTGCCGCCCGGCCCTTTCGGGTGCCCGTTGCCGCAGCCGCAACTTTTCACTTTGTGCGGCTGATGTACCAATTTCCGAGAGGAGTGCTCGCTGACTTCGCCGCATTTTTGGCAGAGACACCACCACATTACGGATGAGTGGTCGCGACGCTCGGATATGCGCAGGACGGTCAATCCTCCTATTTGCTGGTCTTTCAGGTCTCGGACGTTGATTGTCATTTCAGAAATCTCCTATAATTTCGACACGTTTCTGCTCGTTTTTGTATAGGTTATCGTTTTTCAAGGCTTCGTGCAGAATTACCATGGCCTCTTCGAGTGCGGCAAATGCGGCAACCAGAGCGTACCGGATTTCGAACTGGCCTGAAAAAGAGTCTCGCCACGAATCTTGCGATATTTTCAGATTGCGCTCCAGTTCGGCTATGCGGATCTCCATTTTTCTCAGCTTGCGCTCTTCGGCTTTAGTCACCCCACCTCTCTCCCGGCCCATGCCAAAAAAGTGCACAAATATTGATGATGTTCCCTTCCTTTCCACTGCCTATTGGTTGTCGAAAAAGTTACCACCGGATCTTGTGGGCGGTCTTTTTGCCCCCACCAATATGGCTCGTTTTGGCCCTTTACTTCTGGCCCTATAGCAATAACTGTGCGCGTTGTTCTCGCCCCGTGTTTATTGACATACCTTTTTCCGACTTGTATCTCTGATTTTTTCATCACCTCACCTCCGGGAATTGTTGCACATCGATGTGAGCCGGGATGTTTTCGCGCTCTGTTTTTGTTTTGCCGGACATTTGCTTCATAAAAAACGGCACGCCTGCGTGTCTACATTGCTCATACAGGTTTTCCGCCCATTCGGTTTTCATGTTTTCCGGAGCCAACCGGCTCCGGCCTCATTGAAGCTGATTGTTCTGAATTGCCTCTTTTAGCCGCACCAGAAAAAACCGCACATGCCGCTCGTCTGTCGGGATCTCCACACCTAGGGCCGCAGCAACGAGGTTAATGTGGGATATCGCTTCTTCGTGGCTGATCAGGTCTTGGAGCGCGGTTTGTGGTTCGAGTGGCATGTGTTATCCTTTACGTAATCGCGTTAACCACCACCTGGCCGTACCTCACATTTTTAACGAGCGGATTTTTTTCAAACGCCCTGGTTATCACACCTGCCGCTTCCTCTCTGGCCTCTTTTTTTATCTGAGACACTCGGCAATCATCCATCCAGGTGCTGCTGCATTCTATGGTTACGGTTATATCTACAGTTACGGTTGTTTTCATTTTATCGGCCTCACCCCTGGAACGATTTCAAAATCCTTGTGGCAACACGGGCAGGAAGCCGTGAAGCACCGCTTTTTGCCGTCCGGTCGCTTGTACCGGCTCCATGTTTTGCAGTACGGGCAGATACGGCCTAGGCCCTCGATATAGAGGGTTTCCCCCTCGCATATTTCGACGTTTCGCTCGCTCATATGGTCTCCTGTGGTGGATGTTAATCTGAGTACAACCAATCTATTGCCGCGCTACCATATAATGTCTGTGTTTTTGTTGATTTATTTACTAATTTTGTCGCTTTTAAACCGTGTTTTTTAAATATTTTTTCTATCTTTTTTTCGGCATCATCGTTTGAGTCGGCGCTGAGATCAAAACATCGGCCATCATCTGCTGTTACTGTGTAGTCCACGTGTGTTCTCCTGTGGTGGATTTAACGATTATTTTCATTTGCCATGTTCTCGAACTTCGACCTTGCCCCGTCAAAATAGAGATTCACTTGCCCGGTCATACCACACCTGTTTTTCCGAATCAGTATTTCAGCGGTGTTTTTAAGCGGATTGTCGGAGCTCGTGTTGTACATCGAGTCGCGATAAATAAACGCTACGATGTCTGCATCTTGCTCAATAGATCCAGAATCACGTAAATCAGACATTAAGGGCCTTTTGTCCGTCCTTTCCTCACACCTCCGGCTCAGTTGTGATAAGCACAGCACTGGTATTTTCAGGTCTTTCGCCAAAGCTTTTAGGCCTGCCGATATTTCCGATATTTCCCTTTCGCGTTTGTCTGAAGATCCCCGCGCAAGCCCCAAATAATCGACAACGACAAAATCAAGGCCTTTGGAGAAGGAAATAGCCTTTGCCCGAGCTGATATTTTTTGCACATGGGCCGCGCTTGTGTCGTCAATTGTTATTGGTAAAACTGAGAGTTTTTTTGACGCGCTGATGATTTCCCTCCATGCCATATCGTCATAAACCCCGGCCTGCAATTTGCCGCCGTTGACGTGTGAATATGCGCTGATTTGCTTCTCGACAAGTTTCTCTTTCGCCATCTCAAGGCTGAAAACCAGCACCTTTTTACCAGCTTCGGCGACGTTGCAGACAATATTCATAGCAAGTGTGGTTTTGCCATGGGAAGGACGCCCTGCGAGAATGACAAGGTCTGTTTTTTGTAGGCCTCCTGTCATTTTATCAAGATCGCAAAAGCCGGTCGAAATTCCAAAGGCATCAGCCTCGCCGTTGCTTCGCGATTTGATTTTCTCAAGCACAGTTGGGATTATATCGGCGAAAGACTTGGTATTGTCGTGGTTGTCTCCCGACGATTTCGCAAGATAACCGCCGATCTCGCAAAACAGGCCTTCTGTTTTTTCGCCCTCAAAACATCGTGCCGTGATATCGCTTGCCAGAATGATCAGGGACCGCGCCCGTGAGCGCTCCTTGATGGTTTCACAGTGTCCGCTGATATTGGCTGTTTCTGCAACGATATTGGTGAGGCTGGCAAGATAAACCATACCGCCGCACATATCCGTGTTATTCGAATCTTTCAGGGCGTTATAGACAGAAAGCGCATCCACCCCTAGGCCACCGTTGAAAACTTTTGCAATGGCCTCGAATATGACAGTATGGTTTGGTTTATAAAAGTCCTCTTTGTCGATTTTTGACAGCACAACAGGAATGCTTTTTGATGAAAGCATCATGGTGCCGAGTACGACTTGTTCCGTCTCTACGCTGTGAGGGGGAATTCTTGCAATCATGCGTCAGTCCTATCTTTAAAAGACGTACAATCAGGATTGTCGTTTTTACACGCGCCTCTTGCCCGGTAATCGCAGGATTTGCAATCTATTTTGCCGGTTCTGGTTCCATGATTACTTACAGCCTGTAGGTACGATTCAAATTTTGTTCCGAAAAGGGTTATTGGCCGAAGGTACTCTACCATTTTTGCATCTGTTTTCCATTCACTTGTTTTGTGCTCGATGACTGATTTAAAGTCTTCAAACCGAAAACCTTCAGCCCATCTTGCTCTAATGTTTTTCTGGGTAGTGCCTGTTGATGATTTAAAAGATGTGCCTGCTTTTTCATTAAGGAAAGAAACGATATCAACAAACGGGATTTTTTCACTCTGTCGCGGCTTTTGCCCGACTATAATCTTCTCTGTCTCTGTCTCTGTCTCTGTCTCTGGTGTGTCAACTGGTTGACAAGTTGGCGTCGCCTTGGCGTCGCCTTGGCTGTCTCTTGGATTAATAAACCCCAACTCAATGAATTTATTAATATTAGGCTCTGAATCTAAAAGGCATATTTTTCTTAAAACACGACAATCATCCGGTATACACCCATGGTTATCTGCCGCAGCTATCCACAAACTGACAAGCTGCCCCTTCTCGGCATCCGTAAGTGTAGCCCATTCTGGATTAGTAAACAGAACCCTATGAACTTTTATCCATGGCGGAGTACCGCGGTCTTGCCGGTATGACTGCCATTTGTCCCAGTTGCGGATACAAAGCGGAGTCATCGCGGCGTCACCTTGGCGTCAATAGTATTTTTTATTATCGTGAAATTTTGGCCAATATCTGCAAGTATTTTTAGCGTGCTAAGGTCTAATCTCGACATATTGAAAGCCATATCACATATGTCTTGCATAAATAACCCTTTCTCAAGCAACACGTTTAAGATATTGTCCCTGTATGGTTGCAATGAATATTCTGTGTTATGACAGCTCTCACATAACGTAGCCAAGCAATTATCTTGATATTCCCACGGGTCAAGGCCTTTCTCATACCATTTATGATGGACATTTAGGGTTGATGTCGTGTCCCCACACACTAAACACGTCCAGTTGTCCCTCGAAAGTATTTCCAACCGTCTTTTTTGCCACTTCGGATTCTTTAGTTTCTCGGAATATTCGCTCATATCGTCACCCAAATAAAAAATGGCTCAGGAGTAGGCCTAAAGATAAAACCAGAGTATACAGGTACCCCGTTCTTTAGTTTGGCTTGCCTACTCCTGAGCCATCGGTTATTTAGTTGTGTTTTCATGCTCATCCTGCAATGAGTTTTAATCTTAACCAATCTCCCCGGTAGCCATCCGGATCGCCAATTGATACCACCATTTTACTGCATTTTTAGAAACCAGCAACAAATATCGAACAAAATCAGTACGTACCACACCGTGATACTCTGGGAACTGTGGGCAAATTTTTTTAGTCGTAATCCCGATCAAGAAAAATAGTCCCCGACGCCTCCCATTTAACGCAATCGGTAATTTTCTCCTTGAAAGGTTTCGCTAATTTTTCCATGCATATCCATTCATTAGCAAACTTATCTTTGTCGTGGTAATCGGACAAATTTGCGCACGTAGCGCACGATTTACGAACCGGGTTCAGCCAGCACCGTTGCTCATGTTTTTTGCAGCCTGATGGCGATAGAAAGATTTTTGGTTTACTCGAACCTTTACAAAACGAGCACCTGTATGCTGTTACCTTTTCCACGTTTACCCCCATTGTTTTATCCGGTCTTGCCGGGTGCGGAGATGGTTATTTTATGCCGATCTCCGCTAGTATTTGGTCCATGGTCCACAATACGGCGTAGTGTCCCTGCCATTCATTTTGCAGCTCAACCTGCGATTTCTTCAGCGCCCCTGCCTTGAGCCCGCCGCTCTTTTTAACGGCTGTCTCCGGGTTCTTTATTTCGATGAGGTAGTTTACTCCACATCGCCCGATCAGGATATCATCCACGCCTGTTTTTACCGTCACGCCGGGTATTTTGCGGAGAGCTGCTACAAGGTCGCGTTGGTTTTCGTCTGTTCGCGGATTACGGCGGTATTTGCTCATCCAAAAAGCTCCAATTGCTTCGACTCCATATCGTTATTTTCAGCCATCCTCATATTTTTCACAGCTTGCCGAAAATATGAAGGCTTCAATTCAAAACCGATAGCTTTTCTTTTGTTTATGACAGCTCCATAGGCTTCTGACCCCACCCCAAGAAAAGGCGTCAACACAACCTCTCCCGGATTTGTCCGCATTAAAACAAATCGCTCTATAACGTCAAGCTGCAATGGATGGACATGCTTCTCATCCTCACTATCCCTTGATTCTTTATAAGGCAACACATTTGCAATTCTGATATCATCCCAAAAAGAAGAGGCATATTGCCGCCATATCCAATGGCTAAAAAGATTTTCGGTCTGCTTGCCTTGATAGTTTTTATACCTGAGAATGTCTTCAGGTATTTTTCTTTCACCGACATACCTATCCATTCCGGTCGGGTGTGTTACAGGTGTTTTATTTTCCCCTTTATTGCGAAAAACAAGCAACTGATCCATCGATGCAACCCCGCATAAAGTTGAATCGACTGTGAGGGTTTGATGAGCAAGGTTTTTCTGCATGGTCCTTAATCTAACCGCCAATGGCTCTTTCCATATGCCGTGGCGTGCCGCCAACTCCCACCCGTGTTTTTCGTGCAATCTGATAATATCGCCAGGGAAATCAGATAGGCCATCTCTCCCGCTGTTACTGCTCGGGATATCCATGCAATGCACGGCTGACAATCGGCCAGGCATAATGATTCTAGTTATTTCCTTCACCACATATTCGTAGTGCTCGAAAAACTGCTCTTTACTGTCACAGTTTGATATATCTAGTTCATGGCTAGAATATTGGTATAATCCGCAAAACGGAGGAGAATAAATAGATGCGTGAATAGAATTGTCTGGCAATTCCTTCATCCCCGAAATGCAATCACAATTTGCTATATAATAATTCTCTGTTTTCACTTGGTCAGCTACGCCCATTGTTCCCTCCTAGAAAATATTTTTCTTTGTTTTTTGGACTATGCACCCACCTGTGACATTCATCGCAAAGTAGGACTAGGTTATCAACGTTCGACCTTAATTCTTTCACCATAAAAGACACAATGTGATGAATGTGGAATGTGCCTCTATTTTTTACTGTGTTATGGTGTTTATTGCACTTCTGGCATGTCGCGTTATCCCTGTCCCATACGGACTTAACCGCCTCAACCCACTCTACAGAAGCATAAAACGACTGTCGCTCTGGGGTACACCCGCCCTTCCATGATGGATGATTTTTCACCTTATAATCCCTATGTTTCATCCAGTGAACGCCATCTTTCATAGACGGTATCCTTCCATCCTTAAGTCTAGCTTCTCTTATTTTTTGTTTTGCTTCTGGTGTGTGTTTCTTCCCCAAAAAAGGATTTATCTGCCCCTTAATAAACTGTTGGCGAATATCTGTACCCCTCCCCCTGGTTGGTATATCGAAATCTTTCAACCAGTTCCACACGGATTTGGGGTCTCTGTTCACTATCTTGCCAATCTGTGAGGTATCCATTTTTTTGGTAACATAGTGCTCAAACAACCACTCTTTAGTAACCGGCTTGAACGTTTTTTGATAATCCCCTTTACACTTGTTGTCGCAAAAAAAGTCAGTTATTACCCTTTTTTTGCCGTAATTCCACGTTTCCCTATTGATGGTTTTCCCGCACGTCCTGCATTCTACATCATCCCTCATATTTACACCTCCATTCTTGTTTTATATAGACTACTAAATGGTGGCGTAATTGTCAACTATATCCATGACGGCAGGTCAACAGGTTTAGTATAAATATTGTTTTTATCAATCTTGAAAACGTTATTCATACACTCTATCATCATTGAAAACATTTGGTCAGCTTGAACCTGTTTTCGCTGAAGATTTTGTAAAACCCTAACCTCTCCCTCGGTTGTGACAATATCGGAATGCACCGGTCGCTTCTGGCCGAACCTCCAGAACCTTCTTGTTCCTTGGTAGTACTGCTCAAAACTGTGAGAAGGAAAAGATACCTGGTGGTTACAATGTTGAAGGTTTAATCCCCAGGCACCTATAACGTGCTTGGTTATCATTCCCCTAACCTGGTTATTGGCAAAGGCCATCAGCTTCTCTTCTTTTTTCTCATCGCTGTCTTTCCCGCTTATCTGTATTGCGTCAGGAATGAGCTTTTCCAAAAAATCCCCTTCGTCGTTCAAGTGGCACCAAACGACAAACGGTTGCCCGGTATCGTTGACCAGTTTTGCGGCATACTCGCACCGCTCGGTTATTGTTTTCCGCCGTTCTTCGCGTTGCTCCCTAAAGCCATAGGCGGGCACTGCGAACAACATGCCGTTTTTTTTGAATCCAGTTTTAACGACATGCTCTGTTTCGGTAAGCGGGGGGAGAATAAAATCGTCATCACGAAAACCAAGGTCAGAAGGTTTTCTTAAAGCTCGCGACCACGAGCACACCCACCGCCAAAAGGGAAGCTCTGCATGGCCCTTAAGTCGCCATTTTAACGTCTGTCCGCCCATCCTCCCGGTTGCACAGTTATTGAGGTCGTTCTTGAAAAATTTACCGAGCATATCCATGTAACCAAGATACCCAAGGGCCTCGCTTGATGTACCCAACTCATGGTAGTCGTTGGGCGCCGCCGTGGCTGTCCCGAGTAGGCGGAATGGTATTTTCCTGGTGAAAAATGTTATGTCGTTTTTGATCTTCCCCTTGAAGTTTTTCAGGATCGCGCTTTCATCGCACACCACCCCGGCAAAATCTTTGCTGTTGAATTTATGAAGCTGCTCGTAATTGGTGATTGTGATGTTTTTGCATGGCTTGCCGTCCCTCGATTTCTTTGCCTCGATTCCAAACTTTTCAGCCTCTTTTTCCATTTGGGATGATACCGCTATCGGGGTCAGTACAAGGACTGGCTTGTTTGTGTGTCTTACCACGTTTTCAGCCCACACCAGTTCCTGAGGAGTCTTCCCAAGCCCACAATCTTCAAGGAGCGCCGCCCGTCCCTGTTCTATCGACCATCCCGTTAAGTGTGCCTGAAAGTCAAAGAGAAAATCAGGCATAAAAACAGGCTTGAATCCGTAGCCTGTTGATAGTTGGGTTTTTTTGTTAATAAAGCTGTCAAAATCCATCATCTCCCCCCAAAAAAAACCCGGTAAGAGCGCCGCAAGCTGGTGGTGTTCCCGATTCAGAGGGACAGCTCTAACGCCCTTACCGGGCAATTTGAATCATACTTTAGCCACCACAGCTATATTCCAATCACAGTAACAGATATCGCGATGTAGCGAAACTGTTATTTAATACGTTTTCTATCACCATTCGCCAGTTCCGGCCCAAACTCACGCTGCCGGTTGATCGCCATCTTATCACGAATAATATCTTGAACGTTTAAACCGTTCATCTTACACCAGCGACAGGCTACAATAAAAACATCGGCTATTTCGTCGGATGTCGCTCCAACACCATCCATATTATAGAGGGCGCTCCATAATTCGTAAGCCTCTTCCTCTAGTTTTTCCTCCACCGCCTTTGTTGTTGCGGCTGGGAATATTTCTTCCTGCCATTCAATTATCTCATTCACGATATTTTGCATATCCCCTCCCGTTTAATCCCCTCGATCCAATCCAGCACCATCTCCCGAGCCCCGGCCAGTTCCTCGCTGTGCAATACCGTCTCGTCGTCGCCGGTTGCCATCATTGCCGCAACGGTTGCCATTTGTTTTTCGAGCTTGCCTAACTCATGGATTAATGACGGATGTCTTTTGCGCTCTTCGGCTTTGCGACATTGCAACTGATATTGTGTGGTGTAACAACCGGAACTACACCACACCACCGCCCGACTACTGTAGGCATACCTCCGGCTATTCAGTTCGTCCGTCGCTTCTTTCCGGCTGAAAAACGGCCCGGTAATCATCGACATTGCCACGGTTCCCGCGTCAGGGCTCATCATCTGTTTTGGGTCGATAATGAGCCACCACGGATCGGCTGTTCCTTCGTTGTCGTCCGATACTTCGATTTCTATTTTCATTTCGTCCTCGGCAATTTAAGCCATGCGTCCCGTGCTTGCGTAATCTCCACCGTGATTTGTTGCCTGGTCTTACAAGTGCCGTCCTTGTTTTTGTTATATGGGTTTATTGTTTGGCAAAATTTCTTAGTTTGTTGCCGCATTTTCCCGGTGTCGTCTTTCCAGCGCTTTGTCGCTTTCACGGACACCTCTTCAAATACATATCTCAACCTCATTTTGCCCCCGGTAGTTTTCTTTGTTTCGACGGCTCCCGGATCGAATCTGCGCTATCAGATTCGATCCGGGATACCCGTTTTTCGATATCCGACAGCCATTCGCGCAACTGCCCCCCGGCTGATTGGCGTTGCCCGAACCATCCTATACGTTTGGTGCGGAAAATATCATATTCCATCGGATTGCCTCAATTCCGATATCAGCCACAAAACAGCCTCGCGTGTCGGCGCTTTGAAGATTACCGGCGTGAGCTTGAGATGTTCGAGAATCAGCGCCTCCTTGGCCCTGACAGGTTGCTTGAGAGCAATTTTGCAGATCGCCGCGGCAACGTAGCCCCTCATGTGCTCGTGGGGTATGTCAACATCGCATGCGGCGAATGCTTCATCCAGGGCGGCGTCAGATATGAGTAGATCAGTCATGGTTGGCCTCCGGTATGCAATCAATTTGATCGACAATAACATCAAGCGTTTTACGCTGGAAGTGCTCGCAGGTGCCGTTGATTTCCGAGCACTCGGCATCAGATCCGGACCATTTACAAAAGAAACACGAACGATCTTCGGTTTTATCGGTCATAATTACCCCCTTGGTGAGTCTGATAAGTGTGCAAAAATCCCCGCCGGTATGTGCGACAAGTCCGGCTCCTTTTTCCGCTTCTTCTTTCGCCGCCCGATGGTCATTATCTCCGCGTCCCGCCAATCCATAGTGCGGTTGCGCTCCCAGGCGCTAGGCTGATCGATTTGCAGCGCTACGGCCCATTGGTAGAGGTTGAGGATACGCCCGTCTGAGAGGTGAAATTGCCATTGCTTGCGACCATTGAAAACGGCTTTGTATGGCTTTTTTACGAGCCTGAGCGGTTCGAGGCGTAGGGGTGGATAGTCGGTGCCATCGCTGAAAGGATTGATAGTCATGGCGCTACCCCCGCATAATGATAGATTTCTTTTCATTAACCAATTCACAAAATTCAGCCAGCCGTGAATCAATCATACTAAACTCGGTTTTTACTTTTTCCGCATAAATCCGGTCAACAAAAAGCCGCCTTCCCTCGGGGAAAACTGAGCAGAAAGAAACAAAATCGTTCCACTCACGGCCAGAGTATTTCAGTTCGGCAAATAGCTGCCACTTGTATGAAGGGTCAAACGCCCCCCGCTTCACCGTAGCGAAGTGGACCTTGGCAATTACGCACTTGATCTCAATCATTCCGTCATCGTCAATCAGGCCATCAGGAGACACCCCTATTACCCCGGCGTCAAAATACCCGCCGTTGGTCACCGTGCAAAAATACTCCTGCTCATAAAGCGCCCGAGCAATAGGCTCCTGTTCCTGGCCACGCTGCATATGCTCGTTGGTGTAGCCGTTTTCTTGCCGCTCACCGACGATCTGTTCCAGGGCGATGTCAACCGCCATGGCGTGCGCTGGATCTCCAAATGCTTTGGGGAAATTGGCCATTATCGTGCCAAGGGAAGAGCCCCCCACCTTGCCGCAACGCATTGCAAGCCACTCATCCGTGTTTTGCTGGATATCAACCCACGTTGTCATTTCCGGCCTCCCCTGGTTCATCCGGGATCGATGCAGCCGTGACGATCAGGGCTTTGTTCTCGGCTGAGATCTCCATGTGTTTTTCGATCTCGTCAAAACTCGATTTTTTCCGGTAAACCTCGATAGCCCTGGCCCATGCTTTGCCGTTTTCCGGGGTGAGGTCAGGTTTTTTTAGCCGGGGCCGTTCGGTGGCAATCCGTAATCCCTCTACTGTGTCCCGGCCAAAACGGATATTATTATCAACGTAAACCGTCACGGCAATGTTGGACCAGTCCTCAATAAACGGGCTGCCGGTGAGCTTTTTCATGGTCCGCGAATTGGTGGCGTTCAGGATCATCGGTTTGAGTTCTTCGCCTGGACGAATCTCTTTTTCCCGGAAATAGGCGGTGTTAAATATGTCCTTGGTTTTCTTGGTATGGTCCGGTTCTTGCGTGACTCTCGTGATGGTAAGTATCGTCGGCTCAACTATGTCTGCAGCCGAAAGGTACGGACTGTCAAAAACCGCCCGATAGTGATGTTTCGCGTTCGTTTCCATATTTTCCCCTCACAGTTAAAATGATTCCAAACACTCCAATAAAAGCTCATCCGGAGTGCCGTATTTCTCGATAAACTCAAGCCGGTTATGGTGGATGCACGGCACCAAGTCGTTTTTCTCGTTGTGGTGTTTTGGACAAAGCGGCAAAACCAAATTATGGTTATGGTTACCGTGCTTCTTGATATGGTGGATCTCCGCCGGTGTGTCGGGATTGCCGTCTTTTTTGCAGGCGATGCACCCCATTAATACCAACTTATTCCACAGCCGTTTCTGTGCTGCTGTCGGCTCGCTCACGCCTTAACCTCCTTTTCTCGCCGAACCTCTTTTTCCTCCAGGGCTTCCAGCGCCCGCTGGATCGTTTCCGTGTACGTAATGTCCAATTTTTGAGACAACGATACCAAAATCGAGTTATGTCTCTTACTGAGGTTTACTGTCCTTTTCATGTATCCACCATGGGTAAATGTTATTTCTGTTCTTATTCTGTGATATATACCATACCAACGCTGTTAGTATTCGTCAACCTATTTTTAGCCGGATAGAGAATTATTCCACCCGGCCAAATGTTAATGATTTATTTATAATTCAAGCCCCGCAAACCACTTATACAACTCCCCCGCCCGAACGTTCGCCGCGTCGATATCCTCCTGTGTGAAAATCGATCTTCGCCTGGCCTTTCGTGCTTTGCGTTCCAATTCGGCTATCGGCTGTTTTAGGCGGTAGGGTGTGATTCGGTCGCGGAGTGACTGGTTTGGTGATGGCTGCATGATTATTCTCCTGTTTTCCTAAAAAAAGGAATCCCGCGTTTAAGCCTGTCGATTTCCCTGTCTTTTTCCGCCAAAACGAGCCGAACAAGCTCGGCGGGTGCGGTCCCCATTGGTCCATGCTTTTCTATCGCACTCTCTGAAAGATTGAGTTCATTAACCACATCCTCAAGCATGTTCTCCAGTTGTTCTTTGGTCCAGCAGCTCATGTTGGTTCTCCTGTTGTGGTGAAAAGGCTATGCGATTTGCAGTTGAGATGAAGGAATCAAGGTTTTGCCGATTATCTCAGCGAACGATTCAACCCGCAACTTTGCCAGCTTATAGATGTCCTTGTAATGCAACCCTTGCGCCATGCCATCAGACAGAGCCTTCATGACGATCATGTCGGCAGACTTCACGGTTGACAGCTGGTGGATGTCGAGCGCGTCTCGAAGGTTCTTGTATTTTTGCTCAAGGAGGAAAAGCGCCTGGTTTTCCATTTTTGAGATGTTGGCATAGTAGCGCTTTCTACTCATAGTAGCCGATTTGTTTGCCGAGCGATTCTGCATATGCTATTTCCCTCGCTGTTGATTGACCGATATACCCGTTTATATTCATCACATAAATATAATCTGATATCTCGATTTTTTTGAAATGCAAGGTATCCATATTTTTTTCGACGCCCTCCTGCTCGCCAATGTGGTGGATACGCCCGGCTTCATCTGGGATATATCCTTTTTGCCGACAATAATCATCAGGCAAGAGGTGAAGCCCGAGCGCTATCCACCCTTGTTTTTCGAACTCCCACGCCATTACCGCCATGTGTCCGCAAAATCTGGACGAACCACACAAGGTTACGATTTTAGGGCGTTCTTCGGTGATTAGTATTCCCTGAAAAGTCTTCGGCGGCTGGCTGTCGATCATGCTGGTTCTCCTGTTGTGCTACCAATTTTTACCGCCTAACGGCTTTTTGTGCCGCAAAACGTGTCCGACAATGCGCTGACAGTGCCAGCAGTTGACCTCGCCGTCCGTAACCTCTCCCCTCGTTGACTCTATAAAATCCGTGAGCCCGCAAAGCGTAACGGCGTCCAGCCCGTCCGGGGCACAATAATGTATTTTGCCTTCGTCCGGCTCGGTTATTTTTGGCAAATTTTTCATGGTCGCCGCTCCCGCCCCTCGCTCAAAGCAAAATCTACCCGATGAGCTCTGGCCCGGTCACTGATCATTTTATTATACCCAGCCATACTAAATGGATAATACGCTATGGTCAGTTTCTGGCTGAACTCGTCGCACCGCAAGTAAAAGACAAACCACAGCCAGTCGGTGAATTTGACTTTCCAGAATCGCATGTATTTCATCGCTCCCGCCCCTCGCAGATAAGATGCCTCACCAAAGGTCTTCACTGATCACCACTTTTTTGATAGGAAAAATGGTTTTCTGCTTGATCCTTTTGATGTACTTCGCCGCTTGCACCCTGTTTAAATATTTTCCAGTATGGGTAATAAATCCCTGGTTGATGGCTTTTCTGCCGATTTCACTTTTGCCTAAATCTATGCCGTTATCTCTTGCGTGCTGAAAGCAGTCGCAATGCCGGTTCGGTTTTGGCAGGTGGATAATTATGGAATCGTTTCTGATTGCCACGCCTGTTATCATGGTTGTTTCTCCGGTTACATAAAATTGATGATTTCTTGCTCTGCCAACTTCACCACATCTTCAGACGAATAGCCGACAAAGATGTTTTTCAGCAAAACGTCAATTACCGCGGAATACAGCTTTTCAAAGTCGTCTTGTTCCATTTTGCCGAAAGAAATTGATTTCGCCGTTACCCGTGTTTCCCCGTTCAGCCTGATCGCTACGTCGTAGTAGCCAGCCAGGATGATAACGTCGCTCCGGAACTGGTCGAAGTTTTTTTCTGGCACCCCATATTTGCTCGTAATCTCACCAGGCACCCAGAATTTATACCCGGTGTTGAGTAGGGCGAAGAATTTCTTGTGGAACTCCGGGTTGCGCTGTTTTGCTATTTTGCATTTTACCCGACTGCCGAGCTTGATCTTGGCCAGGTAGTCGGCCGATATCTGATCGTCCGGCCCGAGTCCTTGCGGGGTGCGCTTTAGGTATAGTTCAGTCATTTGCGCAACCTCTCTCAAATATAGATCTGCTTGGCACTTTCCAGTATCGCTTTATACCTGGCCCAAAATTCATTACACGATTCGATAGAGGAAAATTCTCGCGTTGCGGTGTAATTTTTAGGGAGCCTCCGATATATCCCGTACCCGCCCTGTTTCCAGTCGCAGGGGAATGTGTAATAGTTGTCACCGCGCTTTATTATCAGCGCCTTACTGCAATTATTAACGATATTAACGACATATCCCAACACCTGCCAATCAGCGATAGTGTGTGGACTGGCCTGGACCATCTGGTTTATGACGGATTTCGACAGTTTTATGGTTGTCGTCTGGATATCGATGTTCATCGTTTGCTCCATTTTTCCTTTTCGGTTTTATACCACTCTATAACCTCTGCCGCCGCAGCGTCCTTGCCGAAATGCTTTCTCGGTGGCCGAATAACCGGCGGGCGGCGTAGCGCTACCATTTGCTCGATGATTTGCAGCTGAGCGGGATTCGTCTTTGCAAGGTCCGTCCTGATCCATTCCAGATCCTCAGTGTTCCGCCAGTTGAACAGGTCCGCGGTTGCTTGCCGGCAGGTGTCGTTGCCGCAGTTCGCGAATTGTTCACAAAGTGGCCCTATTTTTGAGATGGTATATCGCATGATTTAACACCAGACATTTTCCCAATCTTCCCCAGTTGGGGTTTCTTTTTTTCCAAAAATCGCCCACTCGCCCGGATGTCCTGGCCTGGGGTCCATGTGTTTATATCCGGGCTTGCACGATAGCGAGCCCTCGCCGCATGGGGCCAAATCCGACACCTCACACCCGCACTCTCCGGGGTAATACAAACCATCGAAGCCGTTTTCGATTAAATGTTTTTTATGCATCTTCGTGTCCTGGGTGATTTTTCAATCACTACCCGCTGTCGGCAATTTCCCCTGCCAGCGGCAACAGGTGTTGGGCAGAAAAAGGAGGTCGCCCGACTATTCTTAGATTGCCGTACTTTGTTTTGTCATGGCATCAGCCAACGAGCCAGGCCGACGATTACCGCCACACCGATACCAACCACGGCGATACCAACCAGCATGGCCTTGAGTAGCTGGCCAGGTGGCAACTCGTACTCGGCGCCGTAGTCCTGCTCTTGTTTTGTTGGCCGGTAGACGGTAAACAGCGGTTCCGGTTGTGGACGATCGAGCTTGTGGTTGAATTTTCCGGTCATTTCAAACCTCCCCTGCAATTCATGATTACGGCATGAGCGGCAGAAACACTACAGAACTCATCGTCAAGGCCAGCAACCACCGCATCCGCGCAAGCATGACGGGTATCGCGGTCCTGTGTTTTAAGCAAGGCGTTGACGGTCGATGTCAATTTACCGCGCTCGTAATCAGTTGTGGCGTATGCCAGGATTTCGGTGATTAGTTCGGCTTTGGTCATGGCATTATCCCCAGGTATGTAAAGGCCGATGATAATTAAAGGCTTAACAAAATACCGCATTTTTAGCGTTGGCATGATCCCTCCTGTTGATAGTTTTGGCAGCCTGACCACTCGCCAAAAGAATACGATACGTGGATTGCTCCACAGATCAGGATTACGTAGATTGTGTGGAGCGCTATTTGTAGCCTGGTCATCACTCCCCTTTTTAAGGCTGGCACAAGTGCTACCCTAAATTTTCAATCTGTTTATTGATCATCGGGATCAAGGTCTTTCCATGTATCTCAGCAAAGTTCTCGATCCGTTCTTTGACAAGTTTGTAAATGGCCTTGTAGTGGAGTCCTTGCGCCATTCCGTCTTCAATCGCTTTCGTAACAATCTCGTCGGCACAGATGACGATTGAAAGCTGTTGAAGATTGAGAATTTCCCTGATGTTTTTGAATTTCTGCTCAATGAAAAAAAGCGCTTTGTTTTGCATCGTTGAAATGTTCGCATAATACCGTTCGGCATTTTTACTGCCTTGCTTTTTGGCATACTCGACAAATCGCTGAATTGTGTCGGTCTCCACTTTTCTTTTCTGCTTGCCGGTGTTCCGTGTTTCGAGCCATTGCGCATTTTGCCGCTGAGAGGCCAAATCGGCTATAACTCGCTTCGCCCGGTAAAACTCCCTGGTGAGCCTGAATTTGAAATCAACGACAACATCAGAGTTTTTCATCATGGTAATGAGAAACGTTGCTTGCTCCTCATCCAGCCGACAAAAAGCTGTTGGCCTTCCTGCTGTCTTCTGGATTTCAAATCCGAAAGGTCTGATCTCTTGAAACATCATTTCATACTTCCGGATCATTTTTATTAGGGCAGAGTGTTCTACTTTTAACTCTTCCCACATGTCTAAAGTTGACACGACCGGCACGTCTTTTACTATCTTCACCATGTTCATATTTTTTAGTCCATAAAGGTTTTTATTCACTTCAGCTTTAAATTGATAATAATCTATTGACAGCCTGTTGGTCAAGTGATAAATTACAGAGAATGGAAATAAGCAGTACCGATTGATTTTGAACCTTGGCATTTGAAATGTGAAAGTCAACCGAAAGAGGCACAATATGCACCGTCCGGGGAAAGCCCGGAAATTAAAAACTGACCAGGTGACGGCTGCCAATTCCTGGTGAACTAAAGAAAGAGCAGGGGCGAAGGACAACAGCCCTATACAACCTGGGCAGGCCACGACCCAACAACTCCGTGGGCAACGAAGGGGAACGTCGTCACCTGGTGGCAAAAAAGGGCGTGACAAGCCGGGAGAGACCGGCGCTTAATTGAAAACCAGCCGGTAAGCCCGGCGCAACCTGGGGGATGAAATGCCGCGAAACATGAGCTTTGCCATGACGGCCAGCCAGATTTTAGCCGGAACAAAAACCATTACCCGGCGTTTCGGTTGGTGGAAACTGCAACCCGGCGATGATCTTTGGGCGGTCGAAAAAAGCATGGGTTTAAAGAAGGGCGAGAAGGTTAAGAAGTTGCGGAAAATTCGTATTATGGTGGTTGGCCTAGAGCCGCTAAACGCCATCACCGCCGACGATTGCGCACGGGAAGGGTTCCCGGAAATGAGCCCACCTGATTTTGTGGCAATGCTTTGTAGGCATTACAAATGCCAGCCTGATAAAATTGTCAACAGGATTGAGTTTTATTATCTGTGAGGGAAGCGATGATACACCTAAATAAAGGCCCCGATAAACCGCACGAATGGGTTACCGAGGAAGAGTTCGAAAAGCGGTATCCCGCCCTTGCCACTGCAATCCGGGAGAAACCGGACGAAAACGAGCACGGTCAGAAACTCAAGGCTATGCGGCTAAAAAGAGGAATTACCATTCGCCAGCTTTCGATAGCTACCGGGGAATCTTGCGCAGAAATTTGCAATATTGAGCAAGGCAGAAAAAATATAACTCCAGAGATCAACGACAAATACTGCCTGGGGTTAAACGACGCCGACCGTACCCTCAAATAATACGGGAAAGTTTGCACCGGGGAGGCCGAGCGTCCGGCTTGATCCGGCAGTTAATTATGGGGGGAATATGGGAGACAGGGCAAACATTGTTGTAAAAGAAGGTGATGACCAGGTATGCCTTTATACTCACTGGCGAGGGTCGGAGCTTCCGGATATTCTGCTTACAGCGATGAAGCGCGCTAAAGACAGAATCACTGATTATCAATACCTGACGCGAATAATCTTCTGTGAAATGGTGAAAGGCCACGAGATGGAGTTGACCGGGTACGGGATCACATCAAAGGTCGGTGGTGGTGAAAACAGGATTATCACCGTTGACGTTGATAATAAAACTGTCAAAATTGGGATTAAAGGCGTCCCAATTGATTTTGAAGACCTTGTATCTTGCGACACTGCGGGGTGGTAACCATGTGGCGAGATAGAAAATCAGGCGGTGAGGTAGTAAGCTCAACAAGGTCTTTTGGTGCGGTGACACTCCTTGTCCATCAGAGCCCATATAAAAAAGGATGGTTCGCGACTTCATCCCCACTTTTTCTTGGGGTCCGCCTTGCAAGCCCCGATCTTGATCAAGCCAAGGCCCAGGCATCGGCAAAGCTGCACGTCGTTCTGCAGGACGCCCTGGACGCTTTGATTGCCGAAAAACCGAAACCAGAGCGCCTTGAGCGCATCGACAAACTTTTAGCGGAGTGACGACATGGAGTTTTCGAGAGACGGCCCCAAGCAACCGCTGTACTCACCGCCAGGCACCGGAAAGCCGGGAGATGGCGCAACTGGCAATTATCACGAGAGGCTATAGCATGTTGAACTAAGCGAAAAACTGTACTCACACTTGCAATCAGATAGCCCACGCCGGATCGTCCGGCGTGGGCTTGTTTTTTTAATGATCCTCAATATCATGATCAAGGTTGTAAAATTTGATCCGCCCAACCTGCCCGACAAATGTCTCGGCATCGGCCCAATACGGCGCATCAATCGAAACGTCGAAATAGCTGTCGGCTCCTGGCACCGGGTTAGCCAATATTCCGGAAATCGCGTCACAAGCGACCTGCAGGCATTGCTGCCATGATTTATCGGCAGCTGCCGGCCAAGTGGTAAGCTGCGGGTCGCGGGGGTCGGTGAGACTGGAAAACTGCCACTTTTTGAAAATCACCGACATGATATCTTTACCCCACCATGACGGCTTCTTGACGCGGTTGAGGATGGCGTGCGCTACTCCGGCCTGGCCCTGGATGGATTCGCCACGGGCTTCTCGCCAGATCGTCAGGGAAAGGAATGTTATGTCGGCTGCTTCTTGGTTTTTCATTTTCTTTTCATGTCGACAATTGTCTGCATAATGGCATCGTATCGGTCAAGTATGATGCCAAAGCGTTTCTGGTTTTCTTCGTTGAACTGTTCGAGCAACGTCTTCATTTCGGCGAACTGTTTTTCCCCTTGCGAGAACTGTAAGGCGTTGATCTTCCCGCAACCAGCTTGCCGCTCTTCACACAATTCTTTCGTAACAAAAACCTTGTTTTTCAAGTCCTGGACAATTTGCTGAAGTCGCCCCAGCCACATTGCTGAAATGAAAAAACCCAAAAACACACCCCACCAGTCTTTAATGAATTCCACGGATCACCCTATGGTGCTGTCAAAATTGGCCGGTCACTTCCCGGCAGCGCGTTTCTCTTGCCAAACTGCGAGACACCCCACCGATACGCCTCTGCTCGTAACTCGGGAGCGCCATCTTCGATCATGCATGTTTTTAAATATTCGTCCACTGCATCCCGCCACAAGAGATCGAGTAACCCGAGCCGCATGAGATAATACAGGGCGTCATGGGCCAAACTCGCCCGCATATTAGTAGGATCGTCAACCGTTGGCCCGCTTGGGCCATCCCAGGCAAAATAACGGTCCACGGTCAACTGGCCATCGGCTGTCAGGGTGACGAGGGGGGCGGTGATATCATTTGCCGTTTTGATTTGAGTCTGAAAAACTGCAGGCTCGCGCAATTGATATTTGTATCCGGAACAGTATTTTATCATAAAATTGCCGCCAAAAACTGCAGGATGATCTCACGTTGCGCGGGAGTGAGTAGGGTCGAGCCGAGCGCCGCTGCTGCTGTAAAGATCGCTGTTGCAATTGCGATGATTTTCGTTTTCGTCATGCCAGCCTCCAGCCGGTTAAATTACGCTCAACAGTTTGAGCACAGCCACCGCACTTCATTTGTTAATTCATCAAACCCCACCGCGTGTAGATGTTCGCAAGAGTCCAACACCTCGCCTTGCAATAGCACTTTTGAGCACGGCTGTAAGTGGCAGTATTTGCCCGGTACGTGCCACACTGTGCCGTCTGGTTGCCGGTCCTGCCGGAGATTTACCGGCTTCATTGCCACTTTAGTCCAAACCTGCCCCACTGGACAACAAATCCGAGGCACTTCCAAATTGTGTCTTTAACTCGCTCCAGACACATCTCTTTTCCAATTTCGTGATCGAAATTGATGGGGTCAACGCATGAGGATGTTTCGTATTGAACAAATCCGGTAACAAGATCCGCCGACAGGAAAACAGTTTTCCCATCTTCAAGACCGTGAGAATGGACTTCTTTTATGAACCCATCAACCATCTCTTTATTGACCTTCGACGGGTCCGACCCCATAGGAAGGTATGCTTCTTCGAATCGGTCTTTTGGGGACCACGAAATGTATCCGTCAGGGGAATACTTTACAGCATATCCTTCCTTTCCGTCTTTTTCCTGTGGCCATGCCTCGATGATTTTCACACCTACGTAAAACTGTGTCATTTTTTTACTCCTTGAATATTTTTTAAGCCTGCTTCATTGGTTTGTACTTCGGTCAACGTTGCTCATATTCTCCCAGGATTGAGTCCTGGACACGGAAGCAGTAGCATCAAACGGGCTATCAATATGGCTACCCCTGTCGGCTGAGTTTTTCGGCATTATAAATGTGTTGTTGCTGCTACGGTTCAGGACAAAACCTTGCCCGCTGCCCCCTGAGCCACCATGCAAAATTCGAGTCAGTTCAAGGCCGATATTCAGGTACGGAATAAAGGCACTGATGATTCTGACCGGCCCGTCCTCTTGGCGATCAAGCGCCCCCGAATAGATTGCCGCGTTTAGTGTTGCAATACAGCCAGGCTCGCCCTGGCACTTTGCCGCAGAGGTTGCGATTGCGTCCAGGAGGGCGAGTTTGTCGGAGTTATCGCGGGCGCAGCCGGAGATCAGGAAGCCAGTGAACAGCCAGAACAGCAAGATTGCAAATGTTTTCATGGGGTCTCCTCAATGAAGTTCATCGGCGCTGTGCCGAAGGTGAACGCTGCTTGTTGCCATGGTCCGGGGGGGCTGCACGCCGGGCATGAGCCGCCGCAATCTACGCCGGTTTCATCACCGTTTTGGATTAGGTCCGAGCAGGTTGGAGGTGTGCCTGATGCTATAATATATTGTACAGATCCTCCTAAAGCTGTAAAATCTACTGCTCCGTCAGGTCCAGAATTTATAGGACTCTCGGCTATCTCAACCCCGTCTCTTGTAATAGTGATATCTGTGTTAATAGCGAAATCGGCAGCAAAAACCCTAATATTATCAGTGGTTGTGGTTGGAGTAATGGTTATTGTTGACTGGCTTGCCGATGAGTTTGAAAACAGCACAACTCTGTTAACTGTTTGGTCATCAATCAACACTCCCTCGAATGTGGCCCCGCTGAGGAGAGACATATTTGGTAATACCGCGTCTAAGTCGTTTGATGGACTATGGACAACCAGCACATTTGCAGTGCCTGTTGACCCAAGAGGGATATTAACCCGAACTGCATTTATTTCAGAAACAGCAGCTTTGATGTTTGTACTCAGCGTATCGGTAACATCTGTTTTGGTTATGTTTGCAGTGGGAATCAATACATTTGTCTCTATTTTACTGACTGACCCGGCCCATGATATTTTTTGACCAGATATCGTTGGGTCCCCTGCATAGTGTATTTGAGATACCATATCACCAGATTCATGTTGATTAATAATATCATGGACTATTATATAGCTCTCGCCCGTTGTTTCTGCGCTATGGACAACTGATCTGTAAGCTGAGTCAACAACCTTACCACCACCACCACCACCTGTCGTTATATCAAGGTATGCCCCCGTGAGATCAGCTTTGGCGTACCGCATCGGCGTGGTCCCTACAATGGTTGTTGTTATGTTGGCCCTTCCAAACTCGGTAACTGGTACATCATAAACAGACGCATATCTATACATCCCGCCAGGACATGATAAGTTGCCACCATAATATGAGGTAACTGAGTGAGAAACTGTGTTTATATTGTAGTGCTCTGGTGCTCCATTGCTGGTTGCTAAATTAGTATCGGCAATATTGTTAATAATTAACGGCTCATTGCCATAAATAGTATAGGACCCGGTATGCGCTAGGTCACCACGAGTGTACATTGAGATAGTTTCAGCTGCCCTGAACTCTAGGAATATATCATCCGATCCCCATCCAGTGCGCGAAATAAACAAATCAGAACCATGAGTGAATATAGACTCAGGCAGTGCTGTGTAGTCTACGACAGCACCATCGTTATCATAATATAAAAACCAGTCAGCAGCATAATGTGGGGATATTTCAGCATAGTTCGTATATGGGGCAAAGGTTTTTTTTAGGAAATCCCTGCCCCTCTTCGCCGAATCAGTAGCGTACCGTCCTGAAAAAAACGCCACGTCTGTGAATTGCCTTGCCCAATCGTTTATGCTGTATTCACCAAATGTTCCTTCTACATACATATTTGTCGGGTCAGGTAAACTACGATATATGTCAAAATCTATTTGCTCATCTACCCACGATCCGGTTGTCAGGAAAAACGGGTTAAGGTCAGTTGTTGCGGTCCTAAACACCTCCATAATAGCCAGGGTGTAAAAAGCGGTTCGGTTGGTGTGGTATTCCCCACCATCTGTACCATGCCCTCCCTGCATTACTGTGTTTTTAAACGGTATCAATTGATCCTCTAAATAATCCCACGAACCTTCTAGATAATACTCTGAGTTGTGAATTGCATCACCCCTTCCGTCAGCTAACTCATTATCCTCATAGCTGGCCAGGGCCATTGCTGCCCTCCCCCGCATTGCTGTCAGCATCAGGTTCGCCTCAGGTAGCAATGTTGCGGGGTCTGAGCCCAAAGCAATATACTCCTCGTGACTCTCGACCATTGGGAACATTACGTCATTTATCCAGGTAAAAAATGTATCCAGAAACGACGAATCTCCAGACAGCAATGCATCGCCATCTACATTATAAATGAGGTCGTAAACCCTTGCTAAGTAAAATAAATGGATAGAGCCATAATCCCTGTTTGGGTTGGAACCCCATGGCTCATTATCATTATATCCACAAGCATCATTAGCCAAATCCAACATCATTTGTTTTGCAAAGTTGGCATACTCGACAGCAGGAACACTGTTAAGGGTGCCGTTCGGGTACATCTGATAATACATGCCCATTGACACAAAGGACCCGAGCACACCATCAGGAGCCACAGACCACGGCATATCTGCGCAAGATTTTCCGCTTGTCCAGGTATGCAATGTTGAGTCCCAATATGTTGTCATATAGGAGACAGCATCGGCGATCATGTTATCGTAAACTGGATTATCAGTCGTTTTAGCCCGGAGGTTTGCAAGATCTGACTCATTGACTAATATTCTCGGGTGATTGTTTAAAATTCGGGCGGTGCCATCGAGAATAATGGCATAATCAGCAACCGCCTGGGATGATAATAACAAACTGGCCATCAAGGTTAACAACAATCTCATAAAGCCCCCCCGGAAAAATTATCAATCGCTGGATTATCTCCGCTACCTCTAGTCCAGTGCATCCCCACGTATTGGCCGGTAGAGTATGTAGCATCAGACTTAGTGCCCTGACTGACATCGTCGATAAATAGTTCGAATGTGTTACCTGTGACGGTTAATTTAATCACTGATGATGAGGTTAAGGTAAGACCGGTCCAGGCACCCCCTCCCACATAAGCTCCGACAGTCGATCCGTTAAACGGATAGAGATACACTGTTGTTGCGTTCGATGCTTTAATCAGATACCCCGTAGTCCCGTTACACCTGAGGACCCCACCACCATATGCATTATCCCTACTATACTGTACATAGTGATCATCACTTCCAGTCGGTGTTTCGTGGTAGACAATGGCGGTCTGGAAGTTGGTGTTGCCTTTTGCCGTCCCGCTCGACACAACCATACCATATGATGTTATTGCTGTGTAATTGGTGCATCCTGTGGTTGTGCAAGCAGAGCTAAAATCGTCAACTATACTCCCGCCACTGTTTTGGATAGCCATCCCGACAACATTTCGAATCTGAGCAGTCCCGGCAAAACACGGAGCAGCGAACAGCAATAACGCTATGAGTATTTTAATTACCATCTGTCCAGTGCCCTCCAAGTACGGTTCCTGACCAGCAATATTGGCCATCTGCTGAGTAATATTGACAGCAGATTGTATCGCCGGATTTGCTTGAGTTCGTAGCCTTGTCACCATCGGCCAGAGTCACACCATCGAGGATCATCTTGTCAGCGGCGTTAACATCTAGACTCACCACGATATCCCCGATTGTGGTCACACAGTAGTTATGCCCTGGTGCTACCGCCTGAGCAGTCACGGTTGCCGCTGCGGTCACGTAGATTGTCCCGCCGAATGCCTCATCAGCCAGGTCGGTGCCAATAGTGTAGTCTGCCGCTTTTGAGTTTGTCGGGCTGCCGTTGTAGTCGAGATATGCGGGATTTTCGCCTGCTGCAGCGGTGTAGGTTAAGCCGACACGGGCTTCGATGCCGACTAAGGCGGAAACGTCCTGTTTATCAGCCAGCGCATCCCCAATAGCAGCCTCAGCACTCGGTGCTGTGGTAGAGCCGCCTGCCGCTGTGGTGCGGACTGTGGCGAGTGCGGAGGGAGAGGCCCCGAGCGCGGTCAATGCTGCCCCTGCTGTGGTTGCGTTGGTCCCGCCTTTATCCACGTCCACCCCGCCGTTTGCATCGGCATCCAGTTCGACCGTGGCCATGGACGGGGCGGAAAAAAGAAATACAAGCGCTGCTATTGTAATAATATTTTTCATTACCATGTTACCACCGGATCAGTGTTAAAGGTTGTATCGTCCCCACCAAAAGTAACCAGTTCGGGATCGCCCTCTTCGTGTGTTCTCGCCGTAAAAACATACTCCCGAGCGCCATCCGAGAAGAGCTGCGTGGCGGTCGTTTCGGTATCGTGCAGCGTCGCGTGGCTCATCACCAGAGTTTCCAGGAAGCGAGTCGCGGCGGTGATCGTTATCGCGCCGCTCTGAAACTCACCGCTGCCGTTGGCTCTGTGCAGTCCGTTGACGACTGATACCGTGCTGTCTACGGCTGGTCGCGGGGATGGGTACCATTTGCGGGAGATTACTTGCGCGTTGAGTTCGGCGTTGCGCTTGATACCGGGCGTGCTCGGTCGTCCGCCGACAAGCTCCATCGGCGAGCGCCTGGCCTGCCGCCGAAAACTCCGGGTGAACGGCCTAACCTGCGACATAGCCGACCACCAGATCCGCGTTGGAAGCGCCCATAATGAGCAGCTTGTAATTGCCGTAACCTTCGAACAGGATCTCGTTAATGTCGTAATCAACGTGCGTCAGCCGTCCGTGGCCTTCCGGTACCGGCTCGTAGGTTCCATCGGAATTATCGGCTGTCGGCTGCTCGCTGTAAAGCCGTACCTCTTCGCCCGGGAGAATGGCGTTGGCCCCCGCCTTGGATACGATGATTCGCGTCGGCCCGGCAAGGGCTACTACTGCCGTGGTAGAGATGTCTTTCGTGGTCGCTATTTTCGTGCTTGAGTTGGCCATGTGTCACCTATTTGTAATTTTGATCCTGATACCCCATACAATGCCTCTGCTCATGTTCAAACAGATATTGCCTGGCATAGCGCCTACTACCCATCAGTGTTAATACTTCTGGGAGTATTAACAACTATTGAGCCGCTGTATGTCGTCATCGCAGTATATAGATTGCCATTTTAATCAAGATCCCTTTCACCGCTGCCTTGACTTCAACCATAGTCCCAGCTTTATCAATTTCGTTTGAGATATAATTTCTAACTTGTTCCGGGGTGTATTTGTCGATTCCGGACTCAATCTTCGCCGCCTCAATCTCGTTGAGCCGCTGTACTACAGCCGTGACGATTTGCTCCTGCGCGGCAATTTCTTCTGGAGTGCGGGTGTCAAATGGTTCGGTGATACCGCCCGCCTCAACCCATTGCCGGTATTCCTGCCATTGATAAACGCCGGGGTATATGCCGGTAACACCTGATGTGAGGTTTTTTACCTTTGTGTGCTCTGGATTTGAGAATTTATATGTCATACCTCATGCTCCAAAATGATAGTGTCATCAGCAGAGTTCGGGAATGTGTCAAAAAGCCCGGTAGTGGTTACGGTTACTGTCATGTCAAACCCGGTCGCTTGCGGGCTTGATATAATTGGTTGTGAGCAGTTTGCAACTGCCCATGTCCCCGCCTTTGCAACTGTCGGCGTCCCAGCCATCTCTGGGATAGATTTACGCATAACCATTGTCCCGCCGGTAGGCCCGTATCCATAAAAACCTGTCAAGGCGAGTTGGTTTGATCCTAACACCATATAATGTAAATTGCATAGTCGCCTTTCCTCTTCTTTGGTCCGACGGTCAACTACAACCGGAGTTGAGGAGTTGTACAGATGCCAATCCGCAATATCAAAAGTTCCGGATTGGTTGCCGATACTCGCCGCCCTGCTCGCCATGTTGCCCCCAGCCTCAAACCAGACTTGACACTCCAGATAACCGGGTGTTGAGCCGATTGTTTTGCCGGAGATTGACGGGATTGGCACTGCCACCCAACACTGTTTCCAGGTAGTCAAGAGCGGCACCAGCACTGCGCCGATACCATGAATCTGAGCTGAACCGCCTGCGCCGAAATTTTGACTAAAGGCAACCGCAACGTTTTTCGCGGCGTCTGCTTTGGCCCAAAACATCGTACAAGCATAATCCCCGGCCAAGGTCCGGACTCGTAAAACCCGCTGTGATTTGTAACACTGCGCGTCGGCGCTGCTTGATGACGTTACTATTGTCCGAGCAAAATATTCTGGATTGCCTGGAACGTCGGTTTGCCCAACAGCAAAGGCCTGGCGGGAAAGCTCCCTCGGCGATTGGTAGCTATAATTTCTGAATCGATTTTCGCAACCAATATATGGAGTAATCGTACTCTGTGAGGTCCCATAGTCCCAATGGTCAAAATTGCCGTTGATGAAATAATCACGGATGGTTGACGGGAGCCTGCCGGGAATTACCCAGCTTGTACCGTCGTCGGTTATGGGGTCAATGCCTTGGATACCTGTTCCAACACATCGGTAATTTTGGCCATTGGTGCAGGCTACAACGTCAGGGAAGTTGTAGGTCGTGGCTGGAACGTAGGCGGCAATCGGCTCGGTCTGCGCCAGGCCTGCCAATAGCGTGTTGAGCTGTGCCAGGTTGGTATTCATCTGAGTAATAAAGGTCGCAAAAGAGCCGACGAAAGCAAATGAGAGGGGATCAAACACTTGCGCCGGAGTTCCAGGAACAGGGGCCGGTGGCATCTCGGATAAAAGACTAAATTCTATTGTCATATTATAACCTTATGTTAAGCCTAAAACCGTCATTGAGCACCACGAGTAATTTTCGGTCGGAACCTCAATATCGAAGTCGTCCCAAATTCCATACGTAATTGCACTACTATACCCTGATTCACTGATAAATGCAGTCTTTACCCCGCGCATTTCCTGAAAAAGTGTATAAGCGTAATCGACTTGAGCCCGTGTGAGCCGCATCGTAAAAGATGGTCGTTTTGCCCAGTAACCATCGGTCGCGGTAATCCTGCCGACAGAGTCTTCAGTCCTGTTTGAAAAATCACGCCCTTTCAGGTTAAAGCTGAATTTTTCCTGGCCGATATAGTTGGTCCTGCCGATTATGGCCTTGCCGCACTTTGCCGTCTCGCCGGTCGCGGTGATAATTTTTATTATCAGCACTCCGGAATAAACGAGAATCGGTATTATCTGTGCTACATCTGGAATGGTTTTTTTGATCCCGAAAAAGAATTCGTAAAGCGATGAAGTATTATTAAGGGTGTTGAATCCATAAGACAGATCAAGGGTGTTACTCCATAGCAGTTCAGTCTTTCCGGAATTCCATAGTTCAAACTCTACCCGAGCCCCGGCCAAACCGAAAAGCGTTACCGAATCGGCATTTGACACTGTGTGCTCGGTGATAATCTCGGTGGTGTTGTCGGTCTGGGTATTGCCGTACTCGTCAAACATTGCGTGCTGATTTGTCGAGCCAATTTCCCGCCAGTAGCCAATCTCATCAACCGTTGTCACCTTCCAGGAATCATAGGTGCCGGTGCCGGTTACTGATGAGACCATAACCTGCATAAACCCGGTTGACGGCACATAGGCGGTTATTTCTCCCTGCATCCTGAAGCTGAGCGGGGTTGATGTTTTGGTGATGGCAACCACCATTCCGACTTCAAAAGCAGCGTTGATTGCAACGGTCAGCGACTGTAGGCCGGTTCCGATAGTGAGCGAAGAATCACAGTAGTAAAACACCGTCCGTGGAACAAGCCAGCTTGCCGGAGGTTTATTGATGTTGTTCGATCTGGTCGCCTCATAAATCGTGTGCGGGAAACTGGTCGTTACCTGGCAACGTTGGCCGTAGGAAAAGTTGGTAGTCGTGTCCCATTCAGCCTCAGCGTTGGCGGCAACGTTCGTTGAAACAAGGTTTATATCGTGTGGTGTGACTATTTTCATGCCATTTGCACCCTGATAAGTTCGTCAACCGATTTGCGCACTTCCTTGATTCCTTTCACCATTGCCACGAAATACTGTTTCATTTCGTCGGAGTTGCCGAACGTCCCATTTTTGATCGACCGGGAAAGAATCTGCATGGTGTCGGCGTCAATTACGCCCTCACCGAGTTGTGCTGAGATAAGGCCACGGTCGCCGTCGGGGATGATAACCCGGTCAATCAACCCGCCCTTCGCGTGGGAATATTCTTGTGGTACCTCCCACTCTTCGCCGGGCACAAAGTTCTGAATGTCTTCCCGGTCATAGCCGAGATCGGCAAGAGCTTGTTCGGATTGCTGCCGTACTGCCGCGTTTGCTGAATTCACCCCTGCTGCAGCGGCGTGAATGGTTGCCGCTGCGTTGGCCGAAGCTCCAGCCAGGCTGTAGATGCCATATTTCATGCCAATGAAGGCATCGGCAAGTTCATCAGCAACAAGCGGCACACCCATTGCAGCGGCGACATAATCAGCGGTGGATTGGATATTGTCCTCGGTGACCGGTCCGATACGTTCCATCTCCGCAACCATCGAGCGGAAAAGGTCGCTTTGATCAACCCACTTGCCGGAGGCCTGGTCGAATATCTGCATGGTAAAGCCCATCTGCCCAGATAACCCCTTGGCGGCGTTGGCGGTCAGCATAATACCGTCCGTTGCGTCGAGTGTTGCGGTCGAGAGGTCAAGCGCCTCGGTTGAAGTCGTTTTAAAGGCAAAAATCAGTTCATCGGCAAGAGAGGGGAATCCGGCTGCCGTTGCGATATACTCAGCGGTGGACTTGATGTTCGCCTCGGTTGTCGGATTCATCCGGTCCATTTCGTTGGTCATCTGAATGAATAGGCCGGTCTGGTTCGACCATCGCTGTGAGGCTTCATCGAAAACATACATGGAGTAACCCATTGTGTCGTTGAGGCCGTGGTCGCCGGTAATCACATCGGTGAACATGAGAACACCGTCTGCCGCATTAATCGAAGCAGCCGTAACGTGCTCCATCTGCATTTCATAGTGACCCAAACTCTCAAGCGCTGCCGCTATTCTGGGGTCTGTTTCTACGGCGGTGAAGTCACCCCGCAAGCCAACATCCTCAAACGTACCAGGAGTTCTCTTCTTTCCGGTCCTGCTGAGGTCTCCAGCGACAGTGTAATCATCCAGCATGTGCAGGGCCAGACCGAGGGCAATAAAGCCGGTCGTGATTGACGCCGCCCCCATACCAGCAGAAGCCCCTGAAGAACCTGCGTCAACTGCAAACTCGGCACCGTGAGCAGCAGCTGCCCCCCCGCTAGTCCCTGCGGCAGAGGAGGTGCCAATGATGCCGGTCGATGCTGATATTGATCCAGTAGTGGTACCAGTACCTACAGCCGCTCCAGCTCCTGTAGTTGTGGCGCCACCGGAGATAGCCGTCCAGGCAGGTGTCACAATGTTGGTCATGATTGCATCTTTGATCAATCCGAGAGCAACACTACTCGCCACCCCGCCAGCTACGTTTCCAGCGGTCGAACCGCCTGAAGATCCGCCAGCTGCCGGGGAAGAACTACCAAGAGTGAAAGAACTATTCCCGGTCCACCACTTACCGAGTTCGGTAGCAGCCCATATCGCCACCATTTCGGTAACAGCAGCGGCAAACTTGAAAACCATGTCGCCCAGGTAATCCCCGAATCGGACTAAAGCCTTATCCCAAAGCCCGCCCCAGGCACCCTCAATGCCGCCGAACTTTTTAATGAGGTAGTCACCAACTTCTGAGCGGAAGGTGTCGCGGATGTCCATGAATACGCCGTAGGAGACATCCCCCATAGTGGTGAAGTCGTTTTGCACTTCAATGAGTCCTGCTTTTACGCCATCGACATACGAGCCGGAGGCAAGCAGGTTATCCCTTGCTGTTTGCCAGGCGTTTTCAACAATCTCGCGGTTTTTCTGCTTATACCACTCAAGGACTGCTTGCTGCGCGGCCTTGTCTTCCCCGGCCATTTGCAACTTTACTTGCAGTTCGGTGTCGAGCCGGTCCATGCTTCGTTGGGTCGCGTCCTTGCGATACGATTCAATTTCCTCTTCAAAGTCGATAATCTTCTGTGCTGCTTCGTCGGTGGATTCGGTTCTGATCTTTTCAAGGTGCATCCATGAGTCTTCCATCGATTCGATACGAGCTTTATTATCACCGCTGTATTGTTCGTCGTATGACTGAATTTTCTCGATGGCGTCGGCGTGGTAGGCGGTGATTTTCTGCTGTGTTTCCTGATCGAGTGCGGCAACTTCGCGCATCTCGGCAACTTCAATTTCAAGAGCCTTGAGTTTGTAGTCTAGTTGCGATTGCACCGTTTCGTGAATTATACCATCTGACCACAATGTCATAGCCACTCGGTCTGCATCATGTTGGGCCATCGATTGGTCAAGTTCGTCGTTGAGGTCTTCAAGTTTCTCGGCTGCCCGTTCCGCTTCGGCAATCTCTTTATCGGCTTTGCGCACTGCGGCGGCGTCGCTTTTCTCAACTCGCTTTTCGACTGCGGCAAGTGACCTTTCAAGTAAGGCTTCTTCCTGCTCGGCGATTTCGATGTTAGCCTTGGCCATCTTGATGACCATTGCCTGATACTCGCCACCGCCCCGCGCTCGCTCCCTGGCCAGGTCGGTCTCAGCATAACTCAAGTCTTTTAGGCTCTGCTCAAGCCCTTTGATTTCAGCCTTTATTTCCCTAGCTTGCCACGCTTCGGTCTTGGGGAAAAAATGCCATCCTTCGCTTTGGCTTTTAAGCTTTGCTTGCAGCGATGCAATTTCATTCAGAATCTGTTCTTGCTCTGTCAACGCCCTGCCTGTTTCCGGATCGCGCAAGCCCCGCATGACATCGACCAGCCTACCGACGGTTCCGGTAAAGGCAAAATACTTGTTGTCGAGCGACGTAAGGCTGAGATCCATCTCCCCGAAGCCCACGTCAACCTTACTCATTTGCTCATTTAGGACAATAAGCGCAGTTGCAGCCATGACATATGGGTTCGCGTTTGCAGCGGCGTTAAAAGCAAGTTGTGCAACCTTGGCAGCCAATAGATACCCAGCAAGACTAACCAGCTCGCCACCATACTCTTTCACAAGATCTTTGCCTGTCTCGTAGGCATCGCGGAAGTCTTTCTGTAAGGTTTTGGCCATCGGCGTCAACTGGCCGTTGGTGTCCATCATCGAACGGTTAAAGTCTTTAGCAAGTCCGATCAGGTCTTTAAAAATCGGCTCGAAGGCACCCCGGAGAATCCGGTCGTGGATGGTCTGCATGGTAGAGCCGACCGTGGCCCATAAAGCATCGAGGTTGCCAATATCGGCCCCAAAGCCCTTCAAGAGAGCCCCGACGTTTTCAATCAAAGTGCCTTCACTCTTCCACAACACCAAATGCTCTTTAAGTTGTGGGTCGATGGCCTCAAGGAGTTTCGGTAAGCGATCGGTGGCGCGAATCTGGCCGTCAAGCAAAGCGTTAATTTCCTGTCGTAACTGGATGTCTTTGTTTTGGCCGGCGGTGACAAGTGCCAAGGCCGTGGCGATGTTGGTAAATCCTTCAACCTCTTTCTGATTATTCACGTCGAGAATGACGCCATGTTGCAGCATGGTCTGCGACATTACCTGCAGATCCTTGCCGGTGGCGATGGTCATCGCGTCCAGCTGTTCAAGTTTCTGATTAAGATAACCGGCGTACTCGTTGGCTTGCGCGAAGGCCCCGACAAAATCACCCTTCTGTGCTTGTTCGGAAAAAGTGACGATGAAAGCTGCCGATTGCGCTACGCCGAGATTGAAATCCTCGACTGCCGACAAACCTTTTTTGAACTCGTTGGCAAGTCCGTAAGTAACAGCTGAAGCCCCGCCAAAAGCGAGAGTATACACGCCAATGGTCGCCACCATATCCTTCATCTTCTGCGATGTCGAGTGGGCGGCGGTGGTGAGGGAGTTGAAACTCTTGGTTCCGGTTGCCCCGGTGGTGTTGAGTTCCGATCCGAGCTTTTTGACGGTGGTGATGGCCCCGGAGTCGTTGACCTTGATATCAATATTTATCGTGCTGGCGTTGCTCATTTCTTCCCCAACAGAGGACAAGTTACAGACGGTTTCAACACTTCCCTGATCCGTCCAAGGTCAATCCATTCGTCTATCGTCAGTTCGTCGTTATCGAGATGATAGCCGCCGTCCTGTATGGCCTTCAAGTGAAGCAGTTTGACCGTATATTCGTGCAAATCAGACTGCTTCTTTTTCGGGCAATTCGCGCAAGCCCACTCAATGCCGTCCTCGCCGCAATCATCGAGGCACCCTGCAAGGTCTCGGGGGGTACAGAGCCCCCTTTTGATCGCGGCGAGGTCGTCACTTACTTTCCCTCAAGGTCTTCTTCGACCTCTTCGGTTTGGATCGAGGCGGAAGTGTCATAAACCCGAGCGGCAAGGAGCATTACCAGGTCAGCGGCGTTCTGTTTAACCCAGTCTTGCCAGGCGTCGTAATAATCCGGGTTTCCGGGCACAAAATCAAAGGCAACATATTTGCCGTCAACTTTGCGCTCAAACGCCCCTTTCTTAAACCCAGTGAGAATCGTCATACCGCCATTGAGCCGAGCGGCGGCATGGTTCGACTCAACCTTGTTACCGACTCGCTTAACACAGGCGTTGTGGTACTTCTGCCGTTCCGTGGTAGTCGGTAGTCGGTAATACAGGGTAATCGGTTCCGGATCGTCGCTCAGGTTATCAACCATCCGTAATTCATTCCTATCATCGCAATCTCTTCGTGCCATAATCCCCCCTTAAGGAATTGTGTTATACCCTGGCATATCCAGGTTGTAGGTTTTTGATCTTAATGATTACCGAGCCGTAAGTTGCATCTTCCAGCACCTGCACGTTGCCAGTCTCGCCAACCGTCATGCCGTCAATCTTCGGGTCGGCGGAAAGGAGTTGCAGTTTCGGATAGATGATTTCAACTTGGTATTTGTTGCTGCCGTCGTAAAGAGCACCTTCAGCCAACAGCCGGAGACCAAATTGAGTATTGGCCGTTACGTGCTGCTGCAAAATCATCTCCCGCATTTTTCGGTCAATGGTGACTGACTGCTCGCGGCCCTCCCGGTAACAGCCAGAGGCATATGCCCCGCCGGCGCCCGGAAAGAATTCGATAGCCAGTTTATTGCTGAACTTGCATTCGATGCTGTTGATTTCGGAGGACAGGGTGCGCCCGCCGGCAAAGGTTGTGCCGTTCCAGGTTCCACCCATAACGACAGTGAGTTCTGATACTCGCAGCGGTGTTTCCTGAATCTTCGCCGGAAAGGTGAAGGCTGCCGCTTCGTCCGGAGTGTAGAGGACTTTGTAAGTGAAATCGGTTGCCGCGCCGCCCGGTGAGGTGATGGTAATCACTGCCGGAGTTGCCGCCGATACTGCAGAATAAGCTACCTCGGTCCAAACACCGGTCGTCAGTTCGATTCTGATACGTTGAACGTTATCGAGTCGTTCTGCTGCAGTACTTCCTTCAACCGCATTGGCGGCCAGGGTAAGAGAGGTAGCGTTGCCGAGTGCGGTAATAGTTTCCTCCGTCACGTTGTCAACGTACTTGCCGGTTCCTTTGATGTCGCCGGAGATCCCAACCCAGTCATCTTTCTTGAAAGACATCGTTACCCCGTCAACAAACATCGACAGGAAACGCCGCTTGAGAATGGTTTTCCCGAGCCGTTGCATCGCTGAAAAGGAAGGGTTAGAGCGATTGATATCAACATCGCCGGCAATCGGCGTGATGGTATGCAGGTAGCCGTCACCGGCTGCCGTGGTAGCAATCGATCCAAGAGCACTGGCAAGCAGGAAGGCAAAGTGCTGTGGTTGCGCCTTCGGGAAGTTGAAACTGGCCTGAGCGGTCGCCCCGTTGTCGTAGATATAATCAGGCTCTTCCATCCCTGTCGCTTCATTGGCGTTGTTCTCCCGCCGCTGGACAAGAGTGATAATATCAGAGAGCCCAACCATCAACGACAGGTCGAGGGTCTGCTCGGTATTGATTGCCGTTTCCCGGTACGTCGATACCGCAAGCAGGTTGTGTTTTGCGCGGGTACTAAGCATTGTCTACCTCCGCAGTCTTTGATTTTTTAACGGTCGGCTTTCGCACTTCCTCGAACCTGCCGCTTTCCTGGGGAGGAACTTCGCTGTAGATTACGCCAGGGGCATACTCGCGGTTTGCAAAGGGTCCATCGCACACCCTGAACCGTTCCTGCCCTGGTTTCAGTTTATATTCCATAGTTGCTCCTTATACGCTGGATCGCTCCAGGGTGTAGATAAAGGTCCGGCCAATCCTGGCCAGCCATGTTGTTTCGTCTGCCTGAAAAAGTTCTGCCGGGGTATCCCTGCCGGTTTCAACCGTTTGCACCTCAGAGAGCCCGAGCCGGTTGTCGGTCAAAATATCTTCGGCGGCGTCAAGCAGGGCATAAACCCCGTTTGTGCCACAAAGTGGGTCATCGGCGGTCGTCACAAGTTCGGCGTAACCATAGATCGTTACGCTTGCTTTCAGTTCCATCATCTCGCCGGCCTCTTCCTGCCTGGTCATACCGTTGGAGTGGATACCCAGGCATTTGCTCGCGGTTCCTTCCGGTCGCCATCCAGGATGAGGAGTAATGTAGGCGTCTGACTGAGCGGCCAATAACGACACAACCTTGATCGCGGTCTTGATTGCCGGTAGCAGCGCTTTCAAAATCTCGCCCCCATCGACCTGACCTTATCGCCCGGTTTCGGTAGCGCCAGGTTGACCGTAAAAACCGAGCTGTCAACCTTCACCGCGTCCACCGAGTACGTCACGCCGTCGAATACCATTTTCTGCCTGACGTGCGGTTCGGTGATGTCGGCGGCTTTGATCAGGACCTCGAACATTTCGATCCATGCGTCGTCAACCTCTGACCGGCCAGAGATTTTGTCACCGACGACACACACGACCGGCACCCCATCAATTACATGCGATGAGGCAAAGCCACCCAGATCGAAAGTTATACCGAGATCCTCTTGAATCATTTTCGCTTGCCGTGTTTTTCGGCAACTTCAGCCGGTTCGATCGGTTGCAGATAGGCGAGCATGGCCGGTGGCTGATAGCCGTCAATCCCGAGCACTTCCCCGGCTGCCCACTGGGTTTCCGTGGTAGTCGAGTAAAACTCCCCTGTTTTCACAAGGGAGTGCTGCCTGGTTGCAACTTGCTGCTCGGTCAAGGCAAGGATATTGCCAGGGCCGAGAGTAAACGGTTTCATTACTTGATACTTTTTCATTGTATCACCTATCAGGTCATGGTTACTAAACAGGCTTTCTGCCAGTAGCCATAGGCCACGTTGCGCCAGGCATCAACGCCGTATTGGTGTTTGGCCTCTTTGAACTCAAGCTCTGAACCTTCGGCTATTGCGGCCAGTCGTACCGGCTCTTCTTCCTGCCGGATAATCGGACGAACCCGGCCATCAGTGTTGAACACCGCGAACTTGTCGGTCCAGGTAGCAAAACGAACAGAAGGGACAACTTTGATACTGAACCCGGATTTCTTTAGGGTGTTATCTGCCCCTCCAGCAAAGGCCCCAGCGGTTACCGCGGTATTTGCGGCCATCATGTAATCAATTGGCACAAGTACCACGAAGTTCTTAGCGTTCTCATTCATCGGCTCGCCCTGGTCGTCCTTGAATGCAACGATCTGTGCGATTGCTTTGTAGATGCACATTGCCATTTCTTCAGCACTCGGGGACGCAACAGAACCGTGAACCTGAGCAGGCAGAGCAGAGATATCGATACTGATTGAGTTGGCCTGCGTGCCGGAATTGCCTTCAGCGTGAGTAGTGGAGAAGAAATATTGACCATCGTAACAGAGACCAGCCGCACCGTTCAAAATCAACGTAGCGCCAAGACTGGCCCAGTGTGAATTAGTCCGGTCGGCCATATCTTGAATACGGATAAGGGTTTGTCCGGTCTTATCTCTGCGAAGATCCTGCAGTAAAATTTCTTCGGTCGCCTCAAAGTGCTTATTGCGAACGTCGAAACCGTTTTCTCTGAACCCCTTTGCGTTACGCCCACCAACCCACTCACGCATGACCGGGGCTTGCCCGAGCCATTTGTAAGTCTCCAACTCCTGATTGGACTGGAACAGCATGGAGATTTCATCGATCCATGCGGAACCGGTGTTTTGCGAAAGTGCTTCGTAAAACGTCCCGATAATGGCCCTTGATCCTAAACTTTTAATTCCCATTTTTTACCCTCCTGTCATCGCGACAGTAGTTTGCCCCTCAGCCCTGCCTCCCGGCGGTCCTCGGGGTCGTTAATTACGCCACCGTCCAAATTCCTTTCAGGTCGGTAATACAGGGGCCGTCGGCATGGCCAAGATCGAACTGGATCAGGTCGCCGCGACAAGCCGTTGCTTTGGTGTTGACTGCTACGCCGCCATCGGCCCCGGCAATGTTCGGACCCATAAACTTGTCTGCGTTATCCGGGTCAACCGAAACTTGCACGGTGCCAAACGGACCAGCACAAACCACCGTTACGTCACGGAGAGCAACAGCAGTCGCACAAATGGTTATGACCGTATCTACCGTGCAAAAAATGTACTTGCCGTTATCTTGAGCGTCGAGAGTGAGCGTTGACGCCGCCAGAGTCTCACGGACCTTGCCGTCATAGGGATCTTTGAACTTGTCAACGTCATATTCAACCTCAGCCACGCCGGTAGAAACAAAGCGACGGACAAAGCCGATAAAGACGCCGCCAGTGGGGAGCATGGTAAAGGTGTTGTCGTCAGTAGCATAGACCGGCTGTCCGACATCGGTAATTACCACCCCGGCAACCGTCAGGACGACTGAGCCTTTCTTGTCAAACCGAGCATTGATTGCAGTGGCGGCTCCAAGAGAGTTGTCAAAGATGTTGATCGAGAACCCGCAAAAGAGATCAGCGGAGGTAAGCGGTCGGCAATGGCCGGTAGCCTTCACCACGCCACCAGCCGCGCCTTCGTAAATGATATCAGCCGCAACCATCGGGATTTCGTTGATATCGCCTAAAACCTTATCGCGCGGCGTATTCACTGCGAGAGTAGTCATGTTGTCACCTATAATTTGAATTACGAAATTGTAATTACGGTTTCGTAATTACTTGGTTTGTCCAAAAATCCTGACCCGGCCTTCCTTCTCGGCTTTACGGAATGCCAGGTACGCGCCGAAACTGCGGAACTCGTCACGGACATCTTCCGACTTGTCCCAGGCGGCCTGTGCCATCTCTTCGATGGTCCCGGTCTCTTTCTTGCCGGTAGCCGTCAAATTCTCGCCATCGACAGGCGGGATTATCGGTGCGGCGTTCTGCTGGATATTGGTCAGTGTGGTCGCCCGGAGAGTCTTTTCTGCGGCAACGATGGCAAGAGCGGCATCGGCTGCGGTGGATTTGCCGTCAAGGGCCATGTTCTCGATCAGCGCTTCGTGACCTGGTACAGATTGCTCGCGAACCCCTTTGATTCTCAGCTGCTCGGCGGTAGCGCCTTCAGTTTTGGCTTGCGCCAGTTTTTCTGCCATTCCGGCGAGGGCTTCGTCAATAATAGCCTTCACCAAGTCCGGGTGATCTTTTTTCAGTGTCTGCAGGTCCATTATTGGCCTCATCGGTGTAATTTTGGGCTTATCTGCCCGGTCTGTTTCCTGAAGCTCAGAAAACACGGAAATTCTTGTGTTGGCATCGGCCCCCAAGGGCACGAAAGAGGTTTCAATCACCTCTGACTCCATCCATACTTCAGCCGGCCCAGTTAATTCCTGGCCGTTGACCACCATGGAAGCGCCTTCTTTCAGCTCCATAACCATTTTCGGCCTGACTCCTATTGAAGCTTGCCAGGGGAAACCTTCAGCGGCAAGGCCCTTGATCTCCTTGGCTGAATCGGTTGCGTCGGAAAAGATCCCACTTACCCAAAAACTCGAATCTTTCGAGGTACTGGTCGAATAGCCGACAATCTTATCAGGGTCATGATTCTTGAATATCGGCATCTGTTGTTTGGCCTGTATCCCGGATACACTCACCGCCAGTTTACCCCACCACCTTTCAACCACGGCCCCGGTATATGCCTCGATCTCAAAGCCTGACAGTTCGGTTTTGTCCGGCATTTTCTTGAAGTTGACCACCGACTCAAAAGAGAGTTTTGAGCACTTGGCTTTACTGATATCGATTTTATTGCTCATCCGGCTTGTCCTCTTCTTTTTTTTGCCCTTCCAGTTCAGCAGCCGCCAAGGTAACAGAAGTTGTGGTCATCATGTTGTCGGCCCGCCGTTGTTCGATTTCTTTTTTGCGCTGCCGGTAAATCGTATCTCGGTCGCGTCCAGTTAGAGCAGTTGCCTCGATAGCCTCGTTACTCAGTCCCGCTTCGATCCGCATTACCGCCGCTGTGATTGCCTCAGATTCCTTAATGTGCCCAGGAGCATCGCCTACCCATTCACAGCCAAGCCATGCTTGTTTGATGAGGGGATCTCCGTTTAAAAAACCAGGGGCATAGATCCGCCCGGACGCTACGCCTTCGGTCAGCCATAACTCATAGATTGGATCACAATATTTCTCGCCGACTTTATCCCGCCACCCCTTGAAAACTCGCCACGCCTCAAGAAAAGCCGCCTGTGCCGCCGTGAATGAGGTGTTGAACAGTTTCAGCATGATTTCCACAGGGATTCCGAGCCGTGCGCCAATCTGCTTTGCTACTGCATCGTGGAAACCTTCGAAAGCAACGTTCGGTATCTTCGGCTCGGCAAAAGAAACCTCTTCACCTTCCGCCAGATCAAGGATATTGCCGTTGCCGAGTTTAAAATCCTTGTCGCTGTTTGATCCGCCAGTTTCCGCCTGGGTGTCGAGCAGATCGAGCCCGCCGCCTTCCGCCGATTTCACGAATACCGTGAAGAGAGAAGAAACCACCGCCCGCATGATTTCGTTCTCGGTCATCCGGGAAAGCTGCTTGATTTCCTCGATAACAGGTGCAAGAAATGGGATGCCGCGATGTTGGCCTACTCTTACCTTATGGTAGAGTAGCCATGCTATCTTCTGGCCGGCCCGGTTGTATGCTTTAACCGTTGTCCATTCGCGGGTCTTCATGTACCGGGCGCCTGGATGAGTGGTCAGCACATCGTAGCTTTCAACCGCGCCGTTGCCGTCCCGCTTCACCCCGCCAGAATGGGTGTCTGAATCGGTTACGTTGTCTTTGTTGCAGATCCGGTCCGCTTCGGTGAGTTGGATTTTGAGTCCGTAGGCGTCGCCTGGATATTTTTTGTAAGGGGTAGAGATAAGTACGTCGCCATTCTCAAGGGCTGATCTAAAAGAAAGCTCCTGAAGGCCGTAAAAAGACAGTTGCCGTTCCAGGTCGCAGGTCTTGACGAACAACCGGAATTCAGCCTCGGTTTTCGCTTCCCAGGCGCTCGCAGTCTCTTCATCAAGTCCGAGAATATCCCGGTTGATAGTGCATTGCAGGGTGAGGCCAGTACCGATGACAGATGTAACGTTGGTATCGATTGCCGCCCCGCCTATGGAATTGTTGCGGTAAAGGTCACGGGATGCTTCGCGGAGTTCGGGAAGATCGGGGAGAGTGTCAGAGTCAGCATCACCGCCTGATTTGAGCCAGCCGGAAAGAGCGCGGCGTGATTTACTGGCTCCATGGTAGGAGTTCGCCATCAGGAAGGCGGCGCGGGTCCGGTACACCTTGGCGGCGTATTCCGGCATAACCAGCGCCAGGCCCTTCTCCCACATTGACGGCTTCGGGGCGCGCATCAGCAGTCCACCGGAGTTATGCCACGAACCCTGATCCCGCGCCGCCCGGTTGCCGCTTTTGTAGCAAGGGGCATCAGGTACTTTTCACGGGCGTAGAGGGTAGCAAGGTCGGCTTTGGTGTACTTGCGGCCAGACACTTCCATTGACTGAGCGCCTGACTCAATCGCCTGAATAGCCGCTTGGACGCTTTCGAGCTGTTCGAGGTAGGTTTTGATTGCCATTGGCACCCTGAAAATACAAAAAGCCCCTTAACGCAGTTGTGATAGCGTCAGGGGCTTCAATTACCCGTTTAGGGTTTCAGCTTCCCTTAATTGCTCCAGTATTACATAAAAAAAAATGAATTGCAAGAATGTAATTAAAAAAATCACACCCCTCCGCTCCTAACACCTCTTTTTTTCTGCAGCCGCACAATCTCATTACGACTCACCCCCATGTCACCAAGCCCACCCATGTGCATGTTCACCTGAAAATTGATTTGTCCGGTGTACCTCTCCGCCTTGGCCGCCGCCATTCTGAGCGCAACACCAGAAATAATTTCAACCTGATCGTCATCGAAATTGGCAAGGAGTTTTGCAAGGGTCTGGTTCATCCAGTCACCCCCGTACTTCGGACCCGCCGCCCCGGTCGCAGGGTCGTAGATTGTTTAGGCAGATCGAGCCGGGTATGTTCCGCCGTCTGCCGGTAGTGTTGCGCGATATTTGCCAAGTTCGGATTCAGCCGGGCAAAGGCGGCCAGGTTGCCGGTCCGACAGTCAAGCGGTTCGTTCGGCCCGAGCTTGATCCATTTATGCCCGACAACCACACCGCTCTTCCGGTCAACCCGCTTCTCTTCGTTGGTCAGCATCTTGAAATACTCCGCCGTGTAGTGTTTTGGGAAATGACAGTAGCCGGGTCCGGGACTGGGGATCTTGTTGAGCCGATTGAACACGGTTTCTTTGGCTTCGTCGGTGTTGATTGGAAATTGCAGGGTCTTCTTGCCCTTCTCCCCCTGCCATGATCCTTTACCAAGCAGCGGCCCGGAGTATTGCGCCTTGCCTTTGGTGGCGTAGATGTTCCGCCTCTTTCGTGGCCGGGTAAAGTCAAACACCCTGGAAGGGAGATACCCTGAATCGATCATGCCGCCGGCAACTCCGAGCACCGTTCCGTCCTGTCTTACGAATTTCCGGAGAAACTGGTCGTCAAGGTGGCTCCATATGTCATCACGTTCAGGATCGCCGGGAATTACCACGTAATCGAGGGACCACGATTCAGCACCGAGACCCCAACCAAGGATTTCAAGCTCGATCCTGGAATTCTTGCCGCCCTGCACATCCGCGCCAATAGTTACCATCAGCACCTCGTCAGGGATCATGTCGGGCGTGTAGTCGTCCAGGCGGTCGCCGGAGAATTGACCGTGCTCTACTTTGTCGCCCTTCTCTTCCCATGTTTCAGCTAAATCTTGATTTACGAATGTCTTTAGCTCTGTTAAATCACCTGATTGTGCTTTAATATTTACCTGTATCCACTCCCGTGCATAAAATGACCACGATCTATTTCTGCTATACCCTCCCCAGATATGGGCGCCGAGATGTCGTGGTGCCATAATCCTCTTGTTTTCTTCGTTAAAAAACATATCTTTGTCTTCATCATACCAGTTTCCATCGTCTGTTTGCCACCTCCCCCCGTCGTCCATCTTCTTATAGTCTTTATAATAAATAACGCATCCGTTATATTTACAAATATATGGAGTGTTTTCTTGGCTTTCCTTCACTTTTAATTGCGAAAATTCAAGTTTTTGCATTACCCCACAGTGAGGACACGGCAGAAAACGATAAAAAACCATATCTGCTGTAGATATCGATTTTTCAATAAGGCAGATACCCTTGGTTTGAGGCGTACTACCTCGGATACTTTTTGGAAAAGTTGCTTGATCAAGGCGCCCGTCACCAAGTTTTGTTGGTGAGCCCTCCCCGCCTATATCTAAATCAAACGCGGCAAGTTCATCATAAATACCAACATCTTTCGTCATCGCCCGATAATTTTTAGGAGATTTACCGCCTTTGATGTCTAAAGCTACGCCATTTTTAAAAAGTTTTACGTCCATCGTGTTGTCAGATGAACGTTTTTCAGAGCCTCCGGCAATTAGCTCGTTTACAGCCGGTACGGCAGCCATCGAGGGGTTAATTTGTGTTTTTACAAAGGCTACTGCGTCCCCGTCTGATGGTTGCCATATTGCGATATTACGAAACTTCCTAACGATATAGTAAAAAGCTGCAATAATTAAACACTTTGTATACCCTATGCGCTTTGGCTTCATGAATGAGAATATTTCTATATCATCGCTCGTCATCCAGTTGAGCAAAGCTCTCTGATATGCATAACACTTCCACTCACCAACTTGCCCAGTTGCCGCCCTGGTCATCCTGAAGTTCTTTTCTGACCATTTATCGCACAACAGGGGAGGTAATACTTTAAACGCCGCGATTCCCGCACAAAAAGCATCTTCTACTTTTTTTATATCAAAGGGCGCCGACATCTATTTTAAGTTCTGCGATAACATTTTTTGCCCTTGCAATATGCTCTTCAGCTATTTGGATGTCGGGACCGGTTAATTCCGGATTACTCCTTTTCATTGATGGCGTAATCCCGTCAAGGATAGGGTGAATCTGTGTCGCCGCTTGCCGCAAAACGGATGTGAGTAGTTCAACTGGTGCTACCAAACTTTCAGCGATGTCATTCTCGCGCTTCTTTTCACGCCACTTCTCAAATTCCAATTTATTTTGAAACTGGTTATCGTCTTCCGCCTCGCCGTCGGTCTCATGGATCTGCCCGGAATTGATCCCCCGGAGATAGCGGATGTAGGACAGGCGGCAAGCGTCGAGGTCATAGCCGCCCCGGCCCTCAGAAGCGGGCATCTTGCCGGACTTCAGGAGCTTGCGCACCCACTGCTCAGTTATATCAAGGTGTTGCGCGATTTCTCGTTGTGTTGCCATGGATTATAGCGAAACCGGTGAATTACAATTTCGTAAGTAGCGGGAGGTCGAGCCGCGAATCGACC
>Ga0209727_1000428_pt1 | contig 47619 bp, 70 predicted proteins | sample RifGroC1_FD_183995 | JGI IMG/M metagenome (GOLD analysis project Ga0209727, IMG submission 183995) | Groundwater microbial communities from Rifle, Colorado, USA - Groundwater C1 (SPAdes) (version 2) | ecosystem: Environmental > Aquatic > Deep subsurface > Groundwater | place: Rifle, Colorado... | reverse complement strand
TATGTTGGCCTCCATATAAAACAATTAATAAGGAGTTAGGTTTTGTTGATGATTCGATTAATAAATATAACAAAATATTGGTAGAGTTAGATTTAATAAGAGTTGGAAATGCAGGATTATGGTATTATAAAGATGATATTAATAAAGCACTAAAAGAGAGTTGTAATATTTATACTTTATTCACCAATGAAGAAGAATCTACTCATAATCTTAAAGAAGGAATAAAATATTGGAAGAAATTAGATACAAATCAGAATAGAGTATTCAAAGGTACTAGGGAGTATGAAAACAATAATAGAAAACTTAATGGAGAATTAGGTTCAATTATTAAGAAAGAAAATTTAGGAACTGTAACAGCAGAAGATATTGTTAGAAAAGGTGAAATATTAGCATCAACAAAACCTGATGAAGAGAAATATAAAATAATGTCAATATTAGATGCTAATGAAGGAGAATTACTATCCAATATATTTGAGAGTAAAAATATTGATATTTCTGATAAGTATTATGATTTGGAGAAATCATTAGGCTTGATGGATGGAGAAAATTTAGCAAAAGGTATTAAATATGAAGATTATAAATGGGTAATGATTAATTATAAAGAAAATGAGCATCAAAAGTTTGTAGATTATGTTATTAAGAAAAAGACAGATGTATTTGATATCATAGATAATCGTACATCAGCAGAGACTAAGGGTAGAGGGTTACAAAACAATAAGAGGAAAGTAATTGTTAAAGATACTGCGAATGTAACTGTAAGCAAAGAACCAGATATATTCGAAGATTGGTTTGAATATGAAGAGGATAATGAATGTGATAATAATTTGACTGATGAAGAATATCAAGCAAAACAAGAATGTATTGAGTTGAATCGTGCTCAAATACCCGATGAAGTGTTGAGAGAAATAGAGGAAGATATGTACAATAGGAATAAAGAAAATATCTTTGAGATGTTTTTATAAATTATAAACCAATAAATAAAATATTCCTTTACTTTTATTACCTCACGATGTATAATTATTATGAAGTGAGGTGATAAGATATGTTTGAAATATTTTATGATAATAATAATCGTGAAATAATAAAATGTGGCAATAATAATTGTAAATCTAATAACTGCATTGTCAGATATGATTACTTTGATGAAGAAGATAGAGAGTTAGATTTATTGAGGGAATTTTATGTCTGTTTGGATTGTGGAGAAAGTGAATTGATTGGATATAATAAATAAAGGAGGATTAAATGAGAGAAGACTACACGATAAATAAAATATCTAAATCAGAAGCAAAAGAAGTCTTAAATAAATATCATTACTTATCTCATCAAGGATTTTCATTTAGAAGTGGTCATAATTATGGATTATTTCTGAGTGATAAAATAATTGGAGTAGCAATATTTCATTCACCATCTGTCCCAGAAACAGTAAAGGGAATGTTTGGATTGGCAAGAGATCAACAGCAAGGAATTTATGAATTAGGAAGATTAGCATTAGATCCAAGTATATATGAGAAAAATTTAACTTCATGGTTTTTAAGTAGGGCAATAAAATTATTAAGAAAAGAAATAGAAGTTAAAGCAATATTATCATATGCGGATAGTAGTTTACATAATGGATACATATATCAAGCAACAAATTTTAAATATTATGGATTGACTGCTAAGAAACCTGATTTTTGGATATTACAAGAAGATGGTACATATGTAAAACATCAAAGAGGTAAGGTAAAAGGATTAGTAGGAGAGTGGAGACCGAGAACTAGAAAACATAGATATTTATTGGTGTATGATAAATTATTGGAATGCTTATGGGAAGAGCAATCGTATCCAAAAGGAGATAATCTTAGTACATATAACTATAAAAATAATATTATAGTTGCTAATGAAAATATATTGTGGTATAATTCTTTAAAAGAAGACAAAACTAATGATAAATTATGTGGAGTAATTTAATTGAAGGAGTTGTATTTATGAGCAAATATTACGATGTAGAATTTCAATTAAAGGATAAGGATGTGTGGATTAGAGTGAATGACAACATTGCAAATAGTAATGAGGATGCAATTGTATTAGCTATTTCTAAACTTAAAAATATAATGAATATTGATGTAAATAAGCATAATTATTCTGTAGATGTGGTTAATGAGGAAAATCATGATTAAAAATATTGATACGATTGAAACTGTGACTCTTACCACATATGATGATAACAATATAGCAATAGACAAAGAGTTTACAATTCCTACTAAATATGCGAGAGAAAAGATAATGGAGAAATTTAATCAAACACTTGAATTTTTCTTAGATAATTATACTTTGGGAGATACAGAGTGGTTGATGGTGATAGCAGAGAATGATGGAGTTTTGATAAAATAATTTAATAATTTGATTGTATTAAAGAGAGTCAAACCAATAACTCTCTTTTTTGTTTTGTCTAGATTATGAAGTTAAAAGAATTATTCAGCAAATGCAAGAAGATATAAATGATGATGATTTTTATGATTATTATTGATTTGTTGGGATAGTAAGTAACAAATAAATAAAATCCCCATTGACATAAACGCTAAAATAATTTATCATAATAAACATAAGTGATTAATTTTCATTTTTCATTTATACACTCTTTCTTTCATCCTCAAGAGGGAGTCTTACTTATTAGTAGGATTCTCTCTATTTTTTCCAACTTTACCTTTTGACATATGATTGCTTGTCCACTATAATTATTGTGATAAGAGGTGATTAAATAATGCCAATTAACAAAGACAATCTAGGAAAGTGCTATGAATTAAGTCTACAATTTATATTATCTCATCATGACTGGAAATTAGTTCATGGAACTATTACAAATTTATATCCTCCGAATCAAACCATCGATCATGCTTGGTGTGTAAAAGATGATATTATCAGAGATGCAGTATATGAAAAAGATTTTCCTATTATTGTGTATAATGCTTTATTTAATGCAAAAGTTGTTAAGGAATATAGTTTTAATGAAGTTATTGATATGATGAATGAGTTTGAAACTTATGGGCCTTGGCATGATATTGAAGATGAGGTTGATGGGATTAGTGGAGATTATTATGATGAAAATGGGAATATTAGGGATGAGTGGAAGTGATATAAGTTTTAAAGGAAAGTAGGATTGCTTTTCTTTTTTTGTTTTGTTTGCAAAGTTAAAAATAATATTATCCAACAAAAGTATGTATTTATATTATGCAAAGGAGTAAATAAATGGAAAATTCATCTGATATAAAAAGTATTACGGTGATAAAGTCTGGATGCTACGAAGATTTACCATTACAGTTGCAACAAAATATTAATAGAGTTAAGGAAAAAGTTAAACGTCCAATACAGTATATTAGAATTAGTAATTTAGAACAGAAAATAAGAGATATATTGGGGTGAAATATGAATAGTAATGATAGAGTTTTTATTGTTAGTAAAGAAAAGTCAAAACAGTTTTTAGAAGATAGTAAGAAGAATGTTATTAGTCCTGAATTTTTAAAGAAGTGTTTGTATGCTTATAAGATGTTGAATAAGAAAAATACATAGGAGGAAATTATTATGTCTGGATTAACACCTAAAAAGAAAGAAGAATTAAAACAGATGATGGGAAAGTATTCTGGGAAGGTTGGTTTGAGTTTGTTGAGTTTGATGGATAAGAAAAGGGTTATTGTTTCGATGGAAGATGGTTTAGATGTTTTAGAAGCATTAGAGGATATTAGTTATATTGAGTGGGTTGATTGGCCTGATGATGTTTTGAGTGGTAAGAAGAGGGTTTTGGTTTGTGGGTGTGAGAGAGATTGTTAGGGATAAATAGAAGATAATAATTGGTTTTGAGAGTTGAAATAGACTCTCTATTTTTATGTGGAAATTTAGGTTTGGTAATGATTTTGGATTTTATGGTTGCTTCATTGGGGATCGATACCCGATGTATCGTTGGATTCTTTTAGGATTTGATGATTTTGAGTGTAAAACTAGACGCTTACTGCCTTTAACAGTAGAGCGTCTTATTCCATTTGTGGAACTCTGATTAAAGGGAAAGAGGTAGATAAATATTATGGGATTGATAACAAAAGAGGTTTGGGTTACTGTTGGAGGACCAAGTACAAAATATTATGAAGAGTTGGGATATAAGATACCTAAAACTAAAGATAAAAAGAATAGAATGGTTGTTGTTAAAGGAACAAAGATACTAGTTAAAACAGAAGATATTTTTAAAGGTTCATCCCTGCTTGTAGATGCTGAGTGTGATTGCTGTGGAAATAAATTACAACAAGTAAAATATCTTAATATCCATTTTTACGAGGATAAATATTATTGTCAAAAATGTTTTAATAATGAGTATGAAGAATGGATGAATTTTAAGAAATGGTGTTACACATACTTATCAAAAGAAGAAGCAGATATAATAATGTTAAAATGGGATTATATTTTAAATAAAATGGGGCCAAGTGAAGTAGGATATGGGTCTGAAGGTATCAATAAAAAGGGACATTGGTTCAAATGTTTAGATCATCCTGATCATGGGTCGGAATTGCATAATATTAATGATTTTACAAACAGAAGAAAAGGTAGTCTTATTACGTGCAGAAAATGCAACACCTTGAGAGCCACTCATCCACATCTAGTTAAATTCCTAAATAACGATGAGGATGCTGATAAATATTCAAGAGGGTCAAAAACTAGTGTCCCTATGCATTGTCCTGATTGTGGGTATGAGAAAGATTTTTTAATATGTACATTGGTAAATCAAAAATTTACTTGTCCACGCTGTAGTGACAGAGTAAGTTATAATGAAAAATTTATTATTTCATTGTTTGAACAATTAAGTTTAAACTTTAAACCACAATTATCAAAAACAACTTTTGAGTGGTGTAGTAGTTATAGATATGATAATTATATATATGATATAGATTGTGTTGTAGAGGCAATGGGTATACAACATTATGAAGAAATTAAAGGTTGGAATTCATTAAAGGAAGTACAAGAAAATGACAAAATTAAAGAAAATTTAGCAAAAGATAATCACATAAAAAATTACATAATACTATATTGCAGAAAATCAGAAGATTTAAAATGGATAAAAAATAGTATTATGTCTCGTAATATAACTCGCCCAAACCAACCATGTCTTGCTGAGTTGTTAGATTTTAAAGAAGAAGATATTGACTGGTTAAAAGCACATAAAGATGGTTTGAAAAATTTAGTGAAGATTTGTTGTAATATGTGGTCTAGTGGAATTAGAAATACAGTTAAAATTGCTGGTATTTTAAAATCAACCACTTCTGGTACAGTTGGTAAGTATCTTAAACAAGGGGCAGAATTAGGTTGGTGTGACTATGACCCTAAAGAGGTTATGGCGAATCAAGAATATAATTATAAAAAAGTGATATGTTTGACAACAAACAAGGTTTTTGAAAGTCTCGTTAGTGCAGGAAAAGAGTATGATATAGAAGCATCAAGTATATCTGCATGTTGTAGAGAAAATTGCACTAATATAACAGCAGGTAAACATATTGAAACAAAAGATAAATTAGTTTGGATGTTTTATGAAGATTATATTTTAAAAACAGAAGAAGAAATTAAAAATATATTAAATAACGCATTAAAAACCCATAAGTTCAAAAAACAGGTAATATGCCTAACTACAAATAAGGTTTTTGATAGTGGAGTAGATGCAAGTAGAGAATATAATATTGATGAATCTGGTGTAATTAAAGGATGTAAGGGGATACAGTCATTTGTAGGTAAGCACCCAATCACAAATGAGAAGTTGATTTGGATGTATTATGATGAATATTTATTAAAGTCAGAAGAAGAAATTAAGGAGATATTAAATAATAAACAAGGTAAAATACCTTTACATTTTGTAAAAATAATATGTCTAACCACAGGGGAAGTTTTTAATTCTCAAATAGAAGCATCAAGAAAGTATAATATAAATAACACAAATATTAGTGCATACTTGAAAGATAAGGAGCGTCATAAATATACAGGTAAGCATCCAGAAACAGGAGAACAGATGACATGGGAATACTATGATAAATATCTGCAACAAATAGCAAAATAATATTATAGAGCAATCACAGTTAATTTGTGATTGCTCTATTTTTTACCAAAAATTACTTATTCAACTTCTCTAACTTCTTCTGATCATCTTCTTTAATATTCCGAATTGCATGATCAATCCCAAATTCAATATAATCACCCAATGTCTTACTAACAAAAGAGACACTTGAACTTCCATTAACTATTCTCTTTTCATCCCCACCTTTAAATATTCTATCCCAAATTGGACAATCGGATTGAAGGATAATTCCTCTCCATTGACCTATTTGAATTATACTTCTAAGTTTAGATAATTTAGTTTCCCAATCTTCTTTGCCATATAATCTAGAACTTATAGCAACATAACCATGAAACATTAATAATTCAAGCGTTAGGTCATCTCTTATTCTCATTAAATCCCTATCTTCTTTTGAGACGTTGCCAAAATATTCTGGGAAAATACTTATTAATTTACTAAAGAATTTGGTCAAATAATCACCAACTAATTCAACATCGTCCTCAGTAATAAGTTTATAATTCTTTTTGATTGCGTCACTTAATGTTCCAAATGTTACAATCTTGTTTGTACCTTTTGTTCTTGTGTTGTCTGTCTCAATTTTATCTCTAAGAACCGAGGTCATAAGCCTTCTAACAATCATATTGGCATAATCGTATATATCAAGAAATTTAACTTTAGATGCTTGAATTTTAAGTTGGTGAAATCCGTACTCTTTAAAGATAAGCCCTCCACCGATTTCTTCTTTGTGTTCAATTGCGGTGATAAATTCATAATCCCAAGGACTGTCCATTGTTTTTTGATTCTTTTTAATGTTCCATTTTTTAAGCCATAAACGACTTGCGGAAATGCGGTGCCAACCATCTACGGCATCGAGAACCCCCGACCCTGTAAGTGTTTTGCTATCTTCGTCAAAAACAAGAGGATTTAATATATTCCCTCCTTCATCCTTAATTATTCGAGCGTTGAGGGTTATGAGCATTCCATTTAGTTCGCCGGATATTAACTGCTCGTATATCTTTTTTACTTTAGAAGCCATTAAAAACGGGGTTGTCTCGCCATTTTTCTTCTTTTTTCTTGAGCGTTGTGTATTTTCATTATAAAAAATTACACCGTCATTTGCCATGGTAGCAAGCATTCCAGCAGATATATTTACGGAATATTTTCCGACTTTCTTTTTAATTATTACAGGTGAAGCGTCCTCTAGTTCCCACTCAGGCATTTCTTCTGTTTTTTTGGTTAAATTGCTTAACGTTGGCATGTCATTCATATTCACTATATTCCCCATATTTCTTTCCCTCATTTTCTGCTTCAATTCCTCATCAGTCATTACCCCTTTATTACTCTCACTCTCACTTTCACCCTTATTCACCACACTATCGCCAACCTCTCCATCTCTGCTCCCTCTATCCCAAATTTTATCACTCTCAGATTCCACTTCCTTAACCAATTCCATTTCATGTTGTTGAACCATATCCTCATCCCCAATAATCTCATTAAATCCAACTGCCACCTGACTTTTAGTTTCATTTACCATCCCTAAAACCTCTTCCTTTACCTGATTAACCAAACCAACATCCATTTGATTAAACCTATCCTTTTCTTTACTTTTTCTTGCCATATCCTGTATATCCCCTTCCGTTCCCATATTTTCCATATTTCCACTTTTATCAAATTTAAAAATCATAGTAAAAAACTCCTCTTCTTATAATATATAATCATTTTATTAATTTCGCAAGTTTTTAGCACTAGTTTTTATTAAATTTATTGAAAATAATCCTGAAAAAGAAAGGAGCAAGCCAAAACTCACTCCATAAATTACACTTATCACAATGCAAATACCAACACTTTTGCAAACAACATCAATCCACCTAATAATATTGAACCTCCAACTATTTGTGTTTTTGCATTATCCGATACATTATCAGGTTGAACTATAGGTGGAAATACTGGATCTTTTATCTCTTGTGTTTCTCCTGCATCTGTAGTCAAATGAGTTTTTACTTTAGATATTAATTTTTCAAGATTATCATTATCTTTGAAATGTTTTCCAATTTCTACCTCAATTTCATCAGTAACACCTTCTGCTGTAACAGTTCTCCTATATTTAAAAATATCTTTATCATATTTTCCATTATCTGCTCTGCCTTTTATTTTGTTTTGCACATATCTTCCAATTCTATCTAATCCACCTAAACTTGCTAATTGCATATTTGATGGAACTGCTACAATCATATCTCCACTACTTAGTTTTTTATTCCATTCTTGCAAAGTTCCATATCCTAAATTTGGATTAGATTCTAACCAAAACATATTATTGTTTTTTGACATTGGATAGAGATAATATAATTTATGATATGTTTTAGTTACATAGTCTGTTGGAGTAGCTTTTACTGCAAAAGGATTTACCAACGCAACACCTATTAGTATCATCATTATTGATAATGCTAAACTTTTACGAATAAATGATTTTTTTAATATAATCATTCTTAATTTCATATAATTACCCCTTTCTTTTTCAAGAATAAGAATTCTGCGTCTAGAACTTCCATAATATCATCGCGTGATAATGCTGTTTCCCACGCGATAAAATCAATCAATTCTTGTTCTTCAATTTCAGGAATTTGACTAGTATTAACTAACAACCACTTTCGATATTCTCTTTCACTTAACCAATGGTTTGAATATTTTATGACAAATTTACGAAACAATTCTTTGGCATTTGTAGTTTTCACATGAACACCTCTTTCTATTACAATCATTTTAAATAACCAATTGGATCAACAGTTTTACCATTAATTCTAATCTCGAAATGTAAATGATTCCCAGTTGAATTGTTTCCAGTTGATCCGATTTCCGCAATTTTTTCACCACTAAAAACCATTTTACCTTCCACAACAACAACTTTTGAACAATGAGCATAAAGAGTTTCATAACCATTACCATGATCAATAATAACGTGTAATCCATATGGGCCTTCAGAATTAATAATCTTCCCAACTTTACCTGTTCTGCTAACTTTAATCGCATCTCTTAAATTTCCTGCAATGTCTAAACCATGATTGTTTTCATTGTATCCTTGTGTAATTTTACCCTTAATAGGCCAATCAAATTTTGCTCCTAAATATCTTTCCCATACATTTTTATACCCAACATCCATAGTTTCACTATTGCTTTCAATTCCTAATGCATTACTAACTTTTTCCTTTCCACCACTATAAGTCATAGCAATAGAATGAATGTCGTCACTAAGTTGTTTTAGAGGGGTAAGAGTACATGATAAAACCATTAATCCTAGACTCACAACTGCCAACCATTTGATTGCTAATGCCATCTCTCTACCTGAAGTATGTCTAACGTAAATATAGACTACTAAATATAAAGCACTTAATCTTACAAAGTTCTCAATCATTTAAATACTTCTTTTACTTTATTAAGGAAATCTAGAGAAGCATTCAATACTAAGAGAGTAACGAGTATTAAACCTAGTGTATCAGCATAATATGTCCATTCGCCTTTCCCAAATATTTTTAACCCCATTTTCACCACTTGTAAACCCACAGCGATGCCAAGAATAGCTAAAATCGGGGTAGCTGCTTGAATCCCTGGGAACATTTTAATTCCTCCTTTTTTGTCAAATGAAGTTTTAAACAAAATTTTTTAATCTCGTCTATAGTAAGTAATTCTACAGAATATGGAAATGACTTGTCTCTATTGATTATTTTCTGAATCTTATTCTTTGCGGTATCACCTCCATCCGTCACAATTAAAACTACAAAAGTTTGATTTTTGGACAAGTCTATCCACCAATAAGTAGAGATACCCTGTTGTCTATCTTTAATTAATTTTTCTGCCAAGAAGTTATATTGCTTGATTTTTTTAAATTCATTGCCTGATTCATATCTAGTAAATTCATTGAAATATATCTTTTTATCATTAAAGGTATCAAATGTTATGAATTGGTCTGGTTTTATAATTGGTAAGAATTGAGTTGGTTCATTTTCAAAAGTAAGATTTATATAATTACTTGCTCTAGAATTGAGGATTAAAAAAGTATAAACCCATGATTTCCCTAATGTATGCTCAATATTCTTAGGTTTTTTCTCATCAAATAGCCAAAAGTAATCTTTCTCTAAAAATGAAATTCTATCACCTCTCTTAATCCTATGTTTTTTCTCTAATCTCCTACAACAACGATGTACCATTTCAATTGAAAGACCTTGAAATTCAAGTAAATGGATTTGTGTTGTGTTCAAGCAGATACAACGTTCTAGATGTGCCAATACTCTTAAATCTCGGTAATAACCCTTTGTATGATTTGTTTGATTCATAATCGTAGACCTCCCCTTGAATATCTGTATATGGCATAGGATATTGAATTAATTTAGAGAGTAATTCTTCATATCTATCTGGGTCTGATACTACGCTAGGAAAGTACATAGATTGAACTTCTATTTCCTCATCCCAATCAAATATTGCTCTTCCTTTTGCTTTTTTAGGAATGAATGCTGCCTTTGAATTACCTAAAACCATATTAGAATTTATAGGGTCTTTTACACGGTATACAAGATTTCCGTCAAACATAGCTTTAAGTTCAGAAAAATTACCTATTTTACCAAGACTATTTGCGCTCGGCCTTTGAATTGCACCAATGCTAAATATACCTTGTGAACGACCTTGATGAAGTAATCTGTTAAAAGATTCATATGCCGGAGAAGTGAATTCTGCCATCTCATCACAAATGACTACAATTGCTGGCATTTTGTTGCCTAGTTTTAAAAATTCAGGAAAATTTCTAGCTCCAGTTTTACTAACAATTGGTGATCTTCTGTCATTCTCATCATTAACTTGTTTTAATAATTTCTCAATATGTTGAGGTTCTTTTGCCCACATAGCACCATACTTTTCAAAATATTTAAATTCACCTAATTTTGGGTCACAAATTACTGGAATTACAGATGGTTCTTTATCCATGCTTTTTATACTGTTTATTAGTAGCATTGTATAAATGGCAGTATGACTGAAATTTGACTTGCCACTCCCCATCATCCCACAAACGAGCAATGTTAAAATCTCTGCTAAATCCTTTACAATAAATCCATTAATTGAATATCCAAAAGGAATAGGAATTACCATACCCTTTTTTAGATATGGACTTGGATCAAAATTATAAGGATATGTTTTTGTTCTATTTACATTAGAGATAGTCATATGAACAGCCATTCCATGTTGCTCAATTTGGCAATTACCTGTTTCTCCTAAAGCATCTGCAAATGTCTGTTCTAGTTTTTTAAAATTTTCAAAGTTTAATCCGGCAGGAAGATTAATTACAAAAAACCAAGTTTGATTATTATGTTCATCTAGACTTTTGATTCTTTGAATTACCTCTTTGATATTTTTAGGTCTACCTAATTTAGTTCGTTCTGCTACATCTTCATCATTTGGTTTTACAAGATGTCTCTTGATAATTATCGGTCGATAATCTTCTCCATAATGAAACACAATTACATCGTAGACTTTTGCAGGAATCCCACCACCACGTTCTTTCCCTTTTTTCCATTGTTTAATTGCAATATCATAAGCATCCAATTTTTTTGACATAAATTCACCTTCTTTATAATGATTATGAATAAGTAACAAAAGTGTGTATATACGTTTGCTAAAACCTTATTCAAAACGTTTGCTTATACAAACGGTGAACAAGTTTAAAACCGCATGTAGCAAGGATTCTAAAATCAAAGAAGAGAAGGAGGAACAATGTGACGACTGATATAATTGAATGTATGTGAGGGGATGGCAGATAATGTTTGGTAAATATTGCGAGGTTGTGATAAAAAGGATAAAACAAAATAAGGTAATCTAAAAATATCCTAAAATAAGGATATAATAGATTACCTTATATGATACTTATATAATAAAAAATTTTTTATTACTTGATTAGATTTAATATGCTGGCAGAACACGCAATTACTAATGATGATCCAGAAACAATAAAAATAACTCCTATCAATGCCATAGCTATTCAACTCCTTTGGAAATTATCATAAGTTTAATATCTCCAAAGAAAAGATAAATATACATTTCAAGTATGGGTATACAAAAAGTTTACTAGTATACAAAGGTATACTTATTAAAAGTAGTATATTAAAAGAAAAAGCCCTGATTTTTCAGGACTAAAAATTAATCATCAAACATCTAACTATCACGTCTATATAATAACTTTTCTCATCCTCTAGCATTGCTTTGTCCTGATTTTCAAAAAATAATCACATAACATTCTTCTAATTATAAAAATAGATATACTAAGATAAATAAACTTGTCATAATAAATATGTCTATCTATGTATGTAAATATATCTACAATTGTAGACAAACATATATACTTACAACTGTAGATATATCTACATACAATTGTATACTTGCAAAAGTACACAATAAGTGATAAACTACACTATATAAAATATCATTTAGGGGGAATTTGTAATGAATGAGGAAGTAATATTAGGTCTTGATGCAGGAAATTCATATTATAAAACTAGTAAAGGGATAGTTTTGAGAGCAAGGATTAAGTTTAATACTGAGGGTGATGGTCTACTCAAAAGTAATACTTATCTAGTTAAAAAAGATGGTTTGAGTCATCTTGTAGGCGACCCAGAAGGCAAAACCTACATCAATCCAGATAAATACACTACAGCACATTTTGATTTGTGTACATTAACTGCTATTGCCCTAAGTTTCCCAAACTGTAAAGATATCAAAGTAAAATTAGTTGTTGGTACTCCTGCAGGGTACTATAAGCAACATGCAACAAGTTATCTAGAAAAGTTAAAAACCATGGGGCCACAAACAATTAATATCGGTGATGGTAGAGGTAATATCAATATTGAAATCACTGATTCTATTTGTTACATTCAATCTGGAATCACTGATTCTCAAAAAGAAAAATATGATTATCCCCTATTAGTTTTAGATTTTGGTGGTGGAACTTTAGACGCTTCATTATGGCGCAAAGGTGATGATATTAACCCTGAAAATACTGAAGTAATTTTAGATTCAAAAGTTAGTTATACTCAATTTGGTTTCGATCAAATATTGGAACAAATGACAACGACATTTAATTCTAAAAACGGGACTAAATTTAAGCCTCATGAATTATTGCAGTATCTCAAACGGTCAGAAATTACATTGCGAAAACAAAGTTATGATCTACAAAGGACAAAAGATGAAATTCTTACAGACTATATTGACAATGTAATTTCTTCTTTAGAGCAAACATTTGATTTACAACAAGCATTAGAAACATGTGTCATGGGTGGCCCTGCTGAAATATTGTTGCCTTATCTTAATATTAAATTTGATAATACAGCAAAATTATCTAGTGAACATCCTCAATTAACCAATGCTTTAGCGTATCTTGATGGTGGAAAACAGTATTGGGACTTGGATGAGTAACTATGGGTAGTCTAAGAAAATATGTTGGCACAAATCTTAGTTCAAAAAATGATACAATTCTAATCGAGTATGTAAATCAAATGGAAGAACAAGGAATTTCTAATTCACAGTTGGTTAAAACTTGTTTAAAATTTTATATGGATTATTACCCAAAAAAACTTAAACTAGATGAATTTAATGACAAAATTACAGACAACATTGTGTCAGGTAATATTAAGGTTTCTGTAAATAGTGTAAATTCAAGAAAACCGAGAAAGAAAAATGAAGTTATTGTGGATCAACCTGAACTATTAGAGCCTGTAGTGCCTGATAAAAAGAAAGACAGTATTTTTCTTAAAACTATGAATAATCTTATGTCTGAATAATTAATTTCATAATTTATAAACCTCATCCGATAATACAAATAAGTGTTGTTGGATGAGGTTATTTTTTGTTTATATCCACTTGCCTAACCTAATATTTCTTGATATAATACATTCAAATCATAATGTAAACAAATGTTTACATGTAAACATAGTAAACACAGCATTATTACCACCTAAAATGTAAACATTTTTATATAATCTAAAAACAAACTTGGGAGGAATTAATCATGAATGAAAATGAAGAGCAAAGAAAATCATCTCCATCTTCCACACTTTCCATCAGACTAGATAATGATGAAGGTAAAACTGAATGGGCCTCACTTCAAAATCGCACAGGATTAAACTCAAAAGATTTACTATTAGATGTGATAAGATTAAAGAAAGATCAATTAGAAGCAGAATCAGGTGGAATATCTGAGCTTATAACACCTCAAATGATTAAAGTTAAAGAGCATACAGAACGCATAGTTCAAATGTTTACTGAAATCACCCGCAGTGAAGCAGATCAAAAGAAATTCCATATGGAAACAGTTCAAACTTTAACAAATGATTTTAAAACAACTTTAGATTCTCTAAGAGAAAGAATTGATATTGCTGAAAATAGCAAGAAAGATTCTGATAAAGCAAAGAAAGAAGCAGAAGAAAATGCTGATAAATTATCTAAAAGAAATATTGAGTTAGAGGCCGGACATAACAATTCAAATTATTTGATTGAGACATTGAGATTAGAAAATGAAGATATGAGAAAAAGAATTGGATCTGTAGATGAATTAGAAGATTCTATTAGTGAGATGGAAGATTCTAATAAATATTTACAACTTCAATTGAAAGAATCTGAGGGCAAGGCAGTATTTTTAGAGGGGCAATTGATTGAATTGAAGCAGGATAGATTGAAGGAAATTAGTGAATTAAGAGAAAGTTATATGTTGGAATTAAAGGTAATGAGACAAGAAATGAAAGAAGAATGTGATAATAGGATTAGTGAGATGAAAAAGGAAAATGAAAGATTGGAAATTAAAGAGAAAATATGGTTGCCAGTGAATGTTAGGTGAAAACAACATGGACTTTATGAATATTCAATGCTAATATATTTTATATAAAAGGAGTTGAAGTAAATGGATTTAAAAAGTAGGCCGTATAAATTCATACCAGTCCATTGCGAAAACAATGATTTTCCTGACTTTATGTTATCTGCTGATAGTTTAGAAATGAAGGTATTATTTGAAGTAGCTGATAAAACAGATCGAGATGTTAGTGGTTTATTGACAGAATGTCTCCATGAAATGTTTAGAAAAATAATGGGATTGGATTTAGACAATACTACTTATGACGAATGGGAACAAAGTATAGGGAAAGAAGAAGCAAGTAAAAGAATTCAACTTTTGGCAGATATGATTAAGTCTAATAGGAGATAATTTAAAACCACACCAGAATACTTAATTGTATCTGAGTGTGGTTTATTTTTTCGTTTTATTATACGGCCCAACACTTATCCTTTGTGGATAAATTTTGTCGAAGACTATCTATCCACAAGGGAAATTATGATATATACTATTACCTGTGGATAATTTTTCTTCCTAGAAGGAGAATTGTATCAACCTGTCGAATATATCTACTTAGTTCTAATTAACTCAATAAATGCGAAAACACCTGACCTTTGCAAGAGATCAAGTGTTTTCTGAGCATAATGTCCTCAAACGACACTAAGCTTTTAAATTTCTTAAATACATTGTACTCTAAGTTTAAGATAGAATCAAGTATAAACTTAGTGAATAATTTAGTAAGATTGCTAAAGTTAGTGGTGTTGCAGAGATGTACATGCTACTAACTTTTTTATTGAGTTTGATTAGATTTAGTTAAAAATAGACAAAGTAAAACCATTTATTAGCAACGTTCCGGCAAGTTCTTCGCTAATAAATGGTTCGACAAGGCAAAAGTGTTTTAATCTCTTTTTAAATTTTAACACTTTCTGCCCTGCTTTGCAACACGCAAATTAGGAAAGAGGGTTTTTATTTTGTTCAGATTACCAAAACCACAGAAAAACTTTATGGAAGTCCCCAATATTGTTTTTGATGAGTTGATACCAAGAATTAGTAATTTTTCAGCTTTAAAATGTTATTTGTTAATGTTAAGAAAATGTTGGGGTTTTTCAAAAACAGGTGATTGGATCAGTATTTCTCAATTAATTAAATTAACTGGATTGTCTCGCCAATCTTGTATAAATGGAATGAATTGGTTAGAAGAGAATGGTTATATTTGGACGGTTAAAGCAGGGAAAGTTGGGGTAGAGAAAAAAATGTATTTTCTATGTTCAGAAGAAACTGAGGAGCAGGAGCAAATGTTTAAAGAAGGAATGCTCAGTGCAGATAAATTATATGAAATTATGATGGAAGAAAGGAAATCGTAAAATGTCAACCCATCTAAATTCTATACTGGTTTGATGGTACTTATCCACAGAAAACACCTGTCTAAATTCTAGACCCGTATAAGTTTTATACCCGACCAGTCTAAATTTTAGACCCACAAAAGAAACTAATACAAGGTGTATATATCTTACTATTATTACCATTTAGTTATAAAGTTATCCACAGGAGGATTGAAATGCAAAGACAAAGAACATGGGAACTTCAAGAATGCAAAGATTTATATCAAGAATTAATTGATTCAGTTGAATCAGAAGAAATTATAGTGAGTGAAAGAATGAAAGTTATTGCTAAAGAAATAGCAATAATCTCATATTTGAATAATTTAGAACCTAATTTAGAAAATTTTAGAAATAGGGTTGTAAGAGAAAACAAGATTATGAATCATGATGCTTAGATTTATTAATTAATATCAACCCTCCACAATATCAATAAAACCCTCTCCTCCTTCAAATTTTATATCCATTCTACCAAACAATTGCTTCCCTCCATTGCTATATTTTACAGAACTAACATTTTCACCACAACACTCGCATTTCATATCCTTTGTCATGAATAATCCATTATGTGTGGCATCAGGAAACATTGCCTTAATATCGTCATTGAATATATTAATTACTTCTACTTTTGCTTTTTCAAGTGATGAATAATATTCAGGTTTTGCAAAAACTCCTGATTCATCTTCATTATCATTTAATTGGATTCCAAATCTCGCTTGGTATTTGATGTTGTTAGTATTAGTGGTATTTTTACATTTGAATTGTTTAATTTTACTCATTTATTATTCCTTCTTTCATTTATTTATTATATCAATTTTCTCCTAACATCCATTCTCACAAACTAAATATCTTTCTGATTCTCTTTTTGATCCCCATATCTCCTCGTATTCTACTCTTAGAACAAGATTTCCTCGACATTCAAGACAAATTCCTTCTTGTTTGCAATATTTTTCATTTTCCGTTTCAAGATAGTCATAGAATGCATTTTCATCCAGTATTTCTATAATTGGTATTTCTTTATTGATAATTTTAAGCCATATATTATCTGAAACGTCATATTCAAGAAAGTTTTCAATATCATTATTACTTTTATTGCTTTCAGATTCACAAATATTATTTTTTAATGATTGATTATACATATAATCTGCATAATCATTGCATGGGAAATTACAAGAACTATTCTTTGCCCTATCGCACATATTGCACATATTATGTATTTCCTTATAATCTTCTTTCATTTATTTCTCCTTTTATTATTTACAATAATTTATTTCCTACATTTGTCCAAGTCCATAATCTCTCATAATCATCTGTTTTACTCCAAATATAATCCTTTCCGAACACATACTTATTTACAGCATTACTTGAAATCAAATTATCAACATGGTCATCAATAAAAATTGAATCAGGATAATCCATTTTGATTATCTCTTTGTCCATTTTGCAATTCTCATTATACAATAAAGCATAATTCTTAATAAATGGTAATGTTTCTTGCAAGTACAATGCTTTTCTAGATAAATTAATAGGAGTGCCAATGCTTACCACTATGATATGATATTTTTCACTTAATTCTCTTACAATTTCGTATGTATTTTCATTAATTAATTTAAGTAATTTAAAGAATATTGGAGTTTCAAATATTTCTAATACGTCTGCTTCAGATTTAAGAAGTTTACATTGATCTTGCATGTTCCACATATTTACTAGTTCCCAGTTTGCAGGAGTGAAATCTTTATGATATTTGTATAGAATGTTGTAAGATTCGCAAAAACTTCTGGTTGAATTCACAAGAACGTTGTCAAAATCTGTAAACAGTTTAACCTTATTTTTAATATTAATCACTCTCCAATCTTATCTAAAATATATTTAACACATTCATCAAAATCATAATTATCAACCATATAATCAACTTCTCGATTAACTATGTCATATGTAAACTGCTCTTCATCATCTAATTTCCTTCTATTCCATTCTGTTTCATCAAACCCTTGCCTATTGACTGCTCTTTCTCTTCTAGTTGGTTCATTTACATTAATGAAAAATGAGATTACATTATCTTTGAAATGTTTTTTAATTTCGATAAGTCCTAAAATATCTAGAACAATTATGTAACTATGTTTCGATAAATCAATGCTATTACAATGCAAACCGTAATACCAAACATCAGGAACATTATTTACTAATGTATTGTATTTTCTGCATTCAATAAATTCATCTTGTGCAATCATATCTTCAAATTGTTGTTTTGTGATGAAGTAATATGGATTTCCTTCTGACTCAGATGGTCTCATAGGACGAGATGAATGGGATATCACCATTTTGTAATTGTAATTGTCTGATATGTATTTTTGAATGGAGTCCTTGCCACTGGCACTAAAACCGACTATTACTAGGATGTGATTATTCATTTATTTCATTCCTTTCAACAACATTTCTTTAGTAGGATATTTACCACAACACCTATTACCCTCTGGGCACCACAAAAGATATTCACATTGTGCTACCAACCTATCCTTTATTTGTGGTAAAACATTTAATACTTCATTCTTCATTAATTTTGCAATTTGTCTATGAAAATATTGTGTTCTTGTACATAATCTTTTATGTAGATAATGAATAAATGCTTCCAATGTAAAAGCAATAACAAGTGAAGTATTTGTAGCTCTTGGCAGAGAATAATTTGCATCTTCTATTGCTTGTTTTTCATTGATATCATTTTGCACTAGAATATCTTTAATTTGAATTCTTTCGGTATTTATATACTCCATTAATTTATTATATTTATTTAATGCTTTAGGAATACTTTCAATTGTTTTAGGAATTGTATAATCAAAATTCTCCATATCAACATATCTAAAAGATTTAAGATTTTTCACAATATTCATTGGATTTTCATCATATGTATTATCATCAATAAAATTGTATCTGACACCAATTTCATGACGCATAGCTTGTTCTGAAACTCCTCTATCCACACCTTCAATTTTGAACTTAATAAATTCGGTTCTACTCCCTGAATAATGTTCATCTTGATAGCATGAATTCCCTACTTTTTCAGCAAATTCTTGTGGTGTGTCGTAGCAAGTAGCTGCGAATTCTCCCCATGATTTAAAGATATTTTTAATTTGATCTGGATTTAATAATGTTACTTTAATTGCCATTATGCAATCTTCCTCTTTTCTTAATTTATTATTTCTAACTTCTATACATCGACCTACCAAAATTATACCATACTTCACAAATTATTTCAAATAAAATTATTTTACACTTTATATAATCTATATAACCCTAATCTCATCTCCTTTCTTCAAATAATTACCAATAGAATTAATATTGCCCTTATAATACTCAATACCCTCCAATCCACCAAATCCTTCAACATCAATTCCATCAATTGGCACACATAGTTCCATATAACTATTTATCTTACTCTTTAATACGCTCACTCCTACTGACATTTTACTTGATTTAAGAGCAATTTGCTCAGTATTGATAATCAAAACTTTATTAATACTACTCTTACACAATAAATCAATATCTTTTTCCAAGTGCAACATATTTACAATTTCATTATCTGTACTATATGCATTAATTAATTTACTTCTATTTGTTTTTGTTGCATATGAAGATAAATCAATCTTAGCAATCTTGCCATTTTTAAAAGCAATTAATAGATAACCCGAATAATTAGTTGTGGAAATCATATAGATAATTTTTTCATCTTTGTCTAATCCTATGATATTTGGTAAATAGTCACCTTGATTAGATATTTTAGTATCTGGTAATTCATGTGATTTTAGTTTATACGCCACTCCTTTATCAGACAATAAAATCAAATCAGATTTATTAATTGAATCAATTTCAGATATGATAAAATCTTTTTCTTTTAGTTTATGCTCTGATGCCCCTCTTAATGATGTTAAAGGAATTTTCTTTAAATAACAATCATTTGTCAAATAATATCTGATATTATAATCTTCGATTAATTGATCTTCTGATTCATCCTCGACTACATTATCATAAATTATTTCTGTTTTACGAGGTATTCCATATGTTTTCTTAATTCTTTCTAATTCATCAACAATGATTTTATTAATTTCATCTTTATTATCATGTTGAAATTTTAATTCATTGATATTTTGCTCTAGAATTTCTATGTCCTTAATTTTATTAATAATGTATTCTTTATTTATGTTACGCAATTTAATGTCAGCAATGTTTTCTGCTTGTTCTTTGTCTATTTCAAATTGTTGCATTAGTTTTTCTATAGCAATATCACCTGTATCAGAATTTCTAATAATTGTAATAACACTATCAATATCTAGTAATGCTTTTTCTAATCCTTTAAATAAATGCAATTTATCTGATAAAGTAGTAATATTGTACTCTAACCCCTTATTCACACATTCATATCTAAATTCAAGCCATTCATCAAGTATTTGCTTAATTCCTAATACTCTAGGTTTATAATCAACCAAACAATTCATATTTGCTGAAAAGTATGACTGCAATGGAGTCTTTTTAAAAAGTTTTTTCATTAATAAATCAATATTAGTATTCTTTTTTACATCAATAGTAACCTTCATTTCTTCTCTATTTGTTTTCTTGTTAAATCCAGTCTCATCCCTTACATCTATAATATCTTTAAAACTGCTATCTCTTTTTGTTAATTCAGTTATTTTTGATATTATAGTATCAACAGTTGTACTATAAGGGATTTCATAAACATCTATGCAATTATTAACTTTATCATACGTATATTTTGATTTTAATGAAATTGATCCTTGTCCAGTATTGTATATTTTATTTAATTCATTTTCATTGTAAATTAATTCTCCTCCTGTGGAGAAATCCATAGACTTTAATGTATCTAGTAAATTAATATCCTTGTTTTTTATATATGCAATTGTTGTTTCGCATACTTCTGATAAATTAAAACTAGGAAAGTTACATGCTTCTGCACAAGCAATTCCTGAATTGTTTTTGATAAGAATATTAGGAAAACTAGAACTTAAAACTATGGGTTGTAAATGTTTTTTATCTTCACCAATTAATTGAATGACTCCACTATCTATATCTTTGAAATATTCTTCAGAGAATTTATTTAATCTGCAATATGTATATCTTGGAGCTGATGGACTATCTTTTGAATAAACTTTGCCAAATGCTCCTTCTCCATCAACATAAGGATGAAGTAAGGATTCATTTTGTTCTGTCATTAATGCTAACGCCTCTAAAATAGAAGTATCTCCATGATGATGTATTTTCATTGTTTCTGCAATAGGTTCAGTAGTTTTTGCTCCATCTTTATTATGAACGATATCAGCATGATACATAGAATAAAGAATCCTTCTGTGGATAGGTTTCATTCCATCTCTAACATCAGGTAAAGCCCTATCTAATATTGTACTCATAGCATAAGGCATATAAGATTCTTTTGTATGTAAACCTGCTTCTATTTTTGTGATATTTGCCAAATTATCAACTCCTTATTTAAGTAATGAATAGTCGAAGTATTTATCACCATTTGTTTCAATATAAGTTTTTCTATCTTTTAATTTTTCTTCTGATAGAAATAATTCTAACCATTTTTTACTTTCTTCAACATCATCCATAGTTATTTGTTTTAGAATTATTCCTTCATCACTTAATGCTTTTGACATTATTGAAACAGGTAAACCTCCTAACCCTTTAAATCTTGTTTCTTTAAATGATATATTTTCATTATGTAATTTATTTACAATCTCATTTCTTTCCATTTCACTATAAGCCAATAATGTATCTGTAGTTTCATTCTTATATTTTACCTGTTTCTTTGTTTTAATTACATATAATGGAGTGTAAAGAATATAGATTTTTCCTTGTTTTAATAATTCAGGAGATAACATATAAAAGACACCAATCAATAATACTTGTATGTGATAACCGTCATCATCAAAATCTGTTGCAATTTGTATTCTATCAACTTGTAGATTATCAATATTAAATTTAGGAACACCTTTAATTGCTTTGCCTTTGTATTCCATACCACAACCTAATATTTTAAAGATAGATCGTATTTCTTCATTGTTTAATAAAGCATCTAGTTTGCTCTTAAAAGGATTCATTGGTTTACCCTTTAATGGGAAAATGCAAGTATCGTAAGCATCCCTAGCTAATTTTACACTGTTTAAACTAGAATCACCTTCAATTAATGTAAGTTTAATTTCTGAATAATTTTTACTTCTACATGGCACAAATTTAGATGGTCTATTGGATTGATTGGTTATTTTTTCTTCTAATTCTTTTTTTATGTTTTTTCTGTTTACTTCTGCTTTCTCACGAACTCTTTTGTTTAGTAGGATTGCATTTGCTAATTTTTCACTTTCCTCTTTATTTTCTATGAAATAGATTTCCATAAACTCTTCAACAAGTTCTTGCATTACAATTTTGTAATGCTTTGATGATGACTTTTGCTTGATTTGATTATCATACTCTACATAATAACTCGACACATTACATATATAATTTAATCCTGTAGTGATATCTTCAAGAGAGATTTGTTTTTCATTTTTAGCATATTTACCATTATCTTTTAACAGTTTATTAATGCAATTCTTTAATCCTGCATATATACCATCTTGAATTGTTCCATATGATAATAAATTAGCAGTATTCAAAAATTCTTTTTTAAAATCATCATTAGAATCATTTGAGTAAGTAAAGATTAAATCTGCTGATACAGTATCTTCAATTTTTGTGTTTTCTCCCTTAATTACTTTATCTATTGATATTTTTTTAGTTTGAGTAATTCTGATTTGTTCAGTAACCATAGTTTTATTTTGAGTCATATCATTGAAATAATCTAGTATCCCATTTTCATAATAAAATTCGTTAATTAGATTATTTTCTTTATCTTCTACTGTAATTTTTACATTACATAATGAAGATTGTGTTTGTGCTATATCACATATATCTTGAAATATAAATTTAGGACTATTCCATACTTCTCTATCCAGTGAAAATATTACCCTTGAATAAGTAGTATTTTCTTTACCTATGACATTTAATTCTGATGCTCTGTCTCCTTTATGATATTTAATATTGTACAGATTACCATTTGGTCTTGCTATGAAATATTCTATATCTTCAGAAGTCATTGTTAATGTGTATAAGAATATTCCATTTTGACCAATTGTAGTTCCAGTATTGCCATATCGACTACCAGCAAAGTCCTTTTCAAATATAGCTTGATAATTAGGACTACCATCACTAGCAATACCTTCAATGGGGATACCTGTCCCAGAATCAATATATTCTATTTTGTTTTCATTATGTAAGATTATTTTAATAGTATTGAGTTTGTTCTTATCAAATATGTCAAAACTATTGGCTATCAACTCCTTAGCCATGTTCAAGAAGTGATTTGCTGAACCATGAAAAACATTGATTCTTTCTCTAGCTTTTTCTTTGTTGGATAGAACGGTTATTTCTTCAGTCATAATTTATTCCTCCTTATATCTTATTATAAAACCTTTGCATTTATTTCCTCTAGTTATGGCATTTGCTACTGTACTAACAGCAACACCTAAACTTTTAGATGCTCTTTTTAACCCTTTAAATTCATTTATAATGTTGTAGGCATTGTCCATTTGTAAAACTATTTTACGATATTTATCTGGAGTATATTCTAATCTATGTATTATTTTTATACGAGCTGATTCAAAATCTATAAAATCTTTTTCATACATCCATGTAAACCCATAAGCTGTCTTAGTTCTACTTCTGCAACAATCAATTATACTTGAACCATTATTACTACTTATAACGCCGATAAACTGTATAGCGTCAATAATGCTCTCATGCGTTTTAATAAAATTTCCTTTTGTTGTAAATTGCATAACTTTTATTCTATTATTCATTGCAGGATTACCTTGCCTAATAATTCTCTCTTTTACATTTTCTTCAACCGTAATAATTGAAGTTGTTGCATTAGAATATATTTTTGTACCATTTCCTTTTAAATCTTTATCTATTTCCCAACCACAATTTTTCGTCTTTAGTTTTTCAAAGTTTTCCTTAGTTTCGATATCATTTACGTAATTAATAAATCTAAACCATCTTTCATCAACTGTTACCCCTACTGCTCCATATGTACAATAACTATTACACCTATTATCATAACACCGCCTTAACATATCTCTCCATCTATCATATAAATAATGCTTTTGGGGATGATCTATTTCTTTACCCACTATTCCGATACCACAAATATAAGGAGTTTCCCAATCTCGTATGCATCCATTTAAAACTTCTTTTTTGTCAGACTTAGTAATATATCCTGTACCTGTAAATCTAACTTCATATTTACTTCCTTTTAATTCATTTATAACCTCGTATTCATATCCTTTATTACTTATAAATTTGTCTCCAATTTTTACTATTTTTTTTACCTTCGGTCATACCTTATTTCCTCCTTAATTATTTTTAATTTATTAGATTCAATATTGCAAGAATCCAATCTTATCAATTTCATCAACTCTCATAAATTCTTCAATATCATCTTTTGAATCATCTGGAAATGAGCAATATTTATGATTGTTGTCTGCTAAATTTTGCATATCTTTAATTTCTTTTTTATCAAATATTAATAAAATAGGAATTTGAGTAGAATCATAAATTATATCATTTATCTTTACCAACATATGTATCACTCCTCCAATTTGCCTTCTCTAAGCCTTCTAAATCTATCTGTAACATATTTATACCATAATAAAATTTGAACTGAATCTACACACCTTTCTGTAGCTCTCAAAGCATTTCTACTTCAATAAATCAGGCTCATTTAATAAATCATGAGCGACCTTAATAATTTGTCTCAATATTACATCACACTCGTTAAAATCTTTTCCTTCAAAATCTGTAATTAAAATATTCATCATTCTGTCATAATGTTTTGCTTCAAGTTCTTTATTTGTTAAAATTTCTTTGTTTGTAATGTTTACATTATTTCTCATATTAATAAAAACTCCTTAAATTTTATTTTTATATTTCATAAATATTGGCAAAGTGAAATAAGAATTATATTTTCTATTACTTATTTCACTTTACATTACTAATTTTATGTTTATGTAATATCAATCTTCCTTATAAACATGGGTCTAGTCTCAAATCTTCTAGTGCTAGTGGGATCATAACAGCTACAATTATTACATTCACAACGAAAACATAGTGCAGTATTACAACTAAAGTAGTTTTCTAACTTCTTTTTTAATTTATCCCAATTTACACAATCTGTACAGGTAACACGTTCATCTTTATCCATGACATCCATATCCTTTCTTTGATATTATTTTATGATTTATAACAACCTATGATTTACTTAATAGCCTTTAATTCCAACGCCACATGCTGTTCTCTTCCCATAACATGATATTTATTAATATCAACTACTTTGTAGTTTTTATTACTTCCTTTGATAGTGATTTGATCATTGTTTTTATAATCAAGATTGTTAGAGGTGTATGCGGTTACTACTTCATCTTTTGAGTTGTAGAGTAGAACGTCTATGATTATTTCCTCCTTTATTGATAATAATTAAATAGATTAAATAATTTCAAATTCATTATAATAATATATTTCTGCCAGACCTCTTCTGGCATCTATTTCAGATAGTTTGTATTCATTCATAAATTATTCTACTAATTTGTAGTTGAATTTATCCATTGCTTGTAGAATGTAGTTTTCTTTATTTGTGATCATTTTTATTTATACTCCTTTTTATTATATTTTATCTTTTAACCTATAGAAAACCATTATCTTTTATTAAATCATAAATATGCTCTAAATAATTAATAACTTTACCTTTTTCTTCTGCATATTCAATTTCACTTTTTGTACTGTTTCCTATGTATCCATCCTTATTAATTACATAAATCTCATCTGTTAAATCAATTTTTCTTTTATGCATATCGTCTAACATAATTTTAATATCATCTGTCAGAACTGTTTTATAATCTCCATCAGCATGACCAAACAATCCAACTGAGATAACTATATTACCTTGAAGAGTTAATTCTTTTTGTGCTTTAAGGAATTCATCCTTAAACTTTGTACTGCCACAAAGAGTAATTATTTTATATTTGTTTTTAATATGTTTCTCTTTATGTTGGCATGTATTACACATATATGATTGAAAATATGAATACCAATAAGATAATGAACCACATTTTTCACATCGTTTAAGTTGCTCCAAGATTACATCTCCTTCTTTCCTTAATCAGTATAAATACTCACAATTTTATTAATCTTTTCTGGTAATAAACTTAAATCATCTCTAAGACTTTGAAGTAGTTCTATACTTCTTTTTAGTTCTCTAGATTGCCACGCAGAATCATAATTACCATTATTAATTTCTTCTCTGATTTGTGCTAATATTTGGATAGTGTCATTTAAGTATTTTGTCCAAGGTGGTAAACATGCGATAACTATCATTCCTTTCCTTTCTAATATGAAATTTCACTTGCTTGTAAAATATTTATACCAACATTCTTCTCGAATATCGTTACATTTAACTGGATGATTATCTGATACGCATTTGCCAAAATCATGTAACGGACATTTGTGTAGCATCCATTCATTTTCAGGTTTCTTACTTAATTCTTTACAAGCCAACCTTAAAGCTTTTTCTAACATTATATTTTCCTCCAAATAATTTATATAGAATAGGTTATTTAGTGTACTTTATTATTAATCCAACCATAATTCCACTCAATGCAAGTGCCATTGTATTAGTGACAAAAAACATTCCACCTGTTCCATGTGTAAATAAGTTAACTGCGTAAATTTCCATTAATAGAATTCCTAAAAATACAGAACCAAATGTTTGTAAATTAAGATCATTTACTGATTTAGTTTTTATAATTTGTCTTATTTGAGGTATATAACCAAAGCTTAAAATTAATCCTCCAATGAGTTGCAATATATTAAACATTGTTTTTATTCCTCCTTTATTATTTATTTTGCCCACATCAACTTATTATAAAAACTTTCAATCTTTTCAATAAACTTTGCTAATTCTAGCACCCTTCTAGTATCTTTCTTTTCTCCTGCTTCTGCCATTAATACTTTTAATTCATCTAATCTGCAAGCAATTTGTGGTATTACTGCTTCTTTTTCTTCTTCTGTGAAATTCATAGTACACATTTTAAATCATTCCTTTCAAATTTTTTGAGGGATTAATTTAATCTCATTGCCCAACACTTATATTCTTTTTTAGTTATCTCATTTTCTTTTGATATTACATTCATATAATTATTATCATCTAGAAGTTCTGTGACAATTACTGCTTTATGATTGTAGTAAACAATATCACCAACTTTAAAATCAAAATCAGTTAGATAGTAATTTAGATAATTATATCTTTCACAAAATTTATCTAATTCATCATATGTAATAATTTCACATTTTTTATTAAAAGAAGCAAAAGAAAAAATAATTGTTGTTTGAGAAAGTTCAAATATAAACTTTTCTAATTTACTGTCAGTTTCTTTCTTAATATCTAGAATATCTAAATTAAATTTCTTTCTGAAGTTTTCTATAACTGTAAAAATAGAATCAATTGATCTCATAGCATGATAATCGTTATTCATTTCTATTGTTCCGTTAAACATTTTACATCTTCCTTTCAAGTTATCTTTGATAAGTTGTTTAATCTTCAATAAACCACTTTCCATTGATACGTTCTAGTGTTAATCCTCCCCATGACCAAACTTCAATATTTCTGAATAAAGGTTCATCTACTGGACTAATTCTTTTACCACTATTCGCGGCTGTTACGAAGTCAACCTGTTTGCGAGATTTATGGTCTAATTTCCATTTATGACTCAGGAATAATTTTGTCAATTCAACTGGTTTTCTTCCGTGTTCACACCACACTATCTGACAAGCAAGACTCCTAACTCTTTGCCCCATTTCATTAATAAAAATACTTTCATTATCATCTTTGCTAAGTTCTACAATTACTTCACTGGTTTTCATTATTTCCTCTTCCTTTCAATTAAAATCATTATTTCTCAGGAGTATCCCAAACCATTAAAAATTCAGTTAATAATTCTTTATTTTGTTTAATTTCTACAGTTGTTCCGCAATTTTTGCATTTAAAAGTATCATTATAACAATTTGTTAAACACCATTCCATATTATGATTTTTGCAATAATTACATGTCATCGTTTTACACCTTCCTATATCTTAATTCCAACACTAAAATCAGCATAATAAGTAGTAGTTCCTGCTTTATTTTCTTCACACCATTGATCTAATAATACTTGAAGTTCTTTTTGATCATCATCTGAGATATTATCCATAGTATCTTCATGTAAATCACTAAAAGCATTTTCTAAAATATCAGAAGCATCCATAGACAATTCAATTAACTGTGTACCGTAAACTCTTAATTCTTCACGACATATTGATTGATCTGCTTCACTTTCTTTATCCTCTATCCATTCTTCTAATTCTTCAACTATGATATATTTATCATAGTTATCAATATAAATCATAATAAAATCATTTGTTGCTTGTTCATAAGATATTTTCTTTGCTTTATTCCAAGTTTCTACATCTTTTTCATATTGTTCCTGAAGACGTTCTAAATTTGACTGTTTACAATCACATCTAGAAGTTCCTCTAGATAATATCTTTTCACAATGTAAACATTTGCTTTGAACTCCATTATAACAATGTCTACAACTAACAATAGTTTGTTGTTTATATGGGAAGTGAATTTTGCTGTTTTCCTCTTTGAGTCCAAAAGGATTATCATCTACTTGAAGTCCTATTCCTCCACAGTGAGAGCAAATTACTTCATGTTCTTGGAGGTCTTTTTGAAGTTTTAGATTAAAAGATACATCAATTTGTTCTGTTCTTATTGGCATTCATTTTCTCCCTTCATTATTTAATACCATTCCATATAATCTCTATAATTTATATTCCATTTGTTACTCCTTAATAAATTCAATAACGTCAAGCATTGCATAAGTTCTTAGAGCATCTTTTTCTACATCAAATACATCCATTAACCATTGCTCTGTTTTGTGATAATCTGTACTGCCATAATAAATAGTTTGAGGAATAATTGTTCTGATTCCTATTTCACCTTTCCAATTTTTATATTCTACTTTAATTGAAGTAGTTGAAATATAATGAGGACATGAATCTTTATGATTTAATAAACATCCTTCACCAAATGGTTCTTCCCAATTAGTTGAATAGCAAACTCCGCTGTCGAAATGTATACATGGTTTCATTTTTGAATCAACTCCTTTTTTTGATTAACTTAAAGTTCCATTTTTTATTTAGTATTTAATAATTTCACTATATAGATCAAATAATTCTTCTCTTACTTTTTCTAATTTATTAATAACTTTGTCATAATCATCATCAAAATTATTAAAATTTTCTATTGCATTTTTTTCGTTTACAAAGTCTGGATTTTGAACACAACCACCTAGTTTTGAAATAAGATATTCAATATTTTTAATTTCATTCCATAATTCTTCTGATTTTTGTGGATTTAATGTTTTCATTTTAATTTCTTTCCCTTCTAATTTTATTTACTTTCTTTCTTAATATCGTCAAAATTTACAAAACAAGTACAATCATTAAAATCAGAATTATCATCTAATCTTATTGCTAATGGTCTTTTTGAATCACAAATATCAATGTCAAATATTTTACCAAAATAACCTTTAAACATTCCATTAATTACTTCAATATGATTTCCTACTGATGGCATATTTTCATAATATGTAATAATTTCATTTAATGAATCTCTAATAAATTTTGCTTGTTGTAAATCAAAACTGAGACAATTATCTCCGTTTTCTTCATTTAACATAATAAAATCACCATTATTTAGAGAATCATAACTCCATTTATCAGTGTAGTTTGGTTCAATAGAAATATTATCGAGAGAATATTTATTTTTTAACATTAGTTTAAACCTTCTTTCTAATTTTAATATAATTTACTACTTAATTCTTCTACAAGTTTGAATATTGTTTTAATCTCTGTAAGATTAGTATATTCTTCAAGCATATCTTTGATTGTATTTACTTCATTTTCTACAATTTCAATAATATTTAAAGCATCTTCTAAATTAACTTTTCCATCTTCATTTGAGTCATATTCTAATTGTTTTCTATATTCTCTTTTCATTTAATTGTTTTCCTCCTCTATATCTAATTTTATTTCTATCTTAGTATCACTAACTAATTGTCTATACCTTACTCCTGCCATATTTAGAATAAATCTAGAAGCAATTGTTTGTTCAGTGTCTTTATACTTATCACTTAGATATACAACTTCAGATATACCAGATTGAATTATTGCTTTTGAACATTCATTACATGGGAATAATGTGGAATAAAGAATACATCCATTTAAATCATTTTTAGCATAAAGTATTGCATTAAGCTCACTATGCACTACATATAGATATTTTCCTTCTAATCCTTCTTTTGATTTCCAAGGCATTTCTGAATCTGGACAATTGTTGGGCATACCATTGTACCCTGTTGATATGATTCGATGATTTTTATCTACTATGCAAGCACCAACTTGAGTTCTTGGATCTTTACTTCGTAATGATGATATGTATGCAACGCTCATGAAACAATCATCCCAATTTATTATTTGCATTTTGTTTTGTTGTTCCTTTCTGTGAGGTAGGAGAGATGTATTTCAATCTCTCCATATTGTATTTTATAATTATTTTCTGCCTGTGCTTCCAAACCCACCACGATCTTGATTTTCTAAATCATAAACTTCTTCAAATGTAACACTTGGCATTTTCTTTTGAATTCTAAATTGACAAATACGATCATTAATTTTAATTTCTGTGTCTCTCATTGCTAATGCAGAATATTTCCAAATATCATTATTCCCTTTGTAAATTTCATCAATTAATCCTAAATGATTTGTTTGAATAATTCCAAATGTTTTATATGTACTTGAGCGTGGAATAACATACGCCTCATATCCTTCTGGTAATTCCATTGACACACCAAGAGAAATTAATTTATATTCTCCTGCTTTAAGAATAATATCTTCTGCTGATCTTAGATCAAACCAATCTGATTTTCCTTCAATGTTTGTGATCTTATCAATTTCCTTTGAGTGGTATTTGATTTTAATGTTCATATAAATTATTCTCCTTTTCTATATAATTAATTACGTAATTATTTTTTAATCATATAACTCAAAGAACTCTTCTACACTACATTTATATTTTTTGTAATAATTATGATACATAGTATGCAATGAAACATTTTTAAATATAAATAAATTTTCAGGTGAGTTGTTTTGTCTATTAAAATCTATATGATGGACTACTCTTTCAGATTTTAAATATCTTTTATTATTGATAACAACCGCATCTTCGTCGTCTATCAATAGATGCTCTTCTGCAACTATTCTATGCTCAGGATAATATCCTCCCCAATTAAATGGATGTATAGATGTCAATACCAATACATAACCATAAGAACTAATTCTTTTACCACTTATAAACTACTATTTAGTTCTCCTATTAAACCATATTGATGATTCCCTTCACCAGACATGTTTATCTGTCTTAATTCTATACTGCATTCCATACTACAACATGGATTATTAATTTTATCAACACGATATTGTTTTAAGTGAAATTTCTTATGACAAATCGGACATTCCATATTTTTTTCGGTTAATAATTTTTTATAAATTGATTCACATTTTTTAGAACATGTCTTATATCCTTCTGCTCTACTTTAGCAACAAACTCAATTTTCCCACAAACGCAACATGTTTTTTTCCATCATATCTTTTCTTTTATAGTTGAAATAACATGACTGAGAGCAAAAATTTGTTTTGGAAATTGTGCTTTGTGGTTTATTGAATTCTTTACTACAATTATCACCTTTGATTAATATTATTAACTACCTCATTTCGTATATTTTTTGATTTGAACTTGCTAATTTTATCCCATATTGAAAATTATCATCTACAATTAATTCTGAATCATATTTACCAGTTTTAATGTAATCGCATAGCACATATTCAAACTCAGGAAGATTATTGATCTCATATTTAGTAAATAACCATACTTTTTTACCTAATGATTTTAAATCCACTAACATATGTAATAATTCATCATGATTATTGTCATTTGGTTCTCCACCAAATATCATAATATTATCTATCATCGAATTAAATATTTTTATTTTTTCTTTTATATGTTGATTAAAATATGCTTTATTATATATATACCCTTGATTAAAATCCCATGATTCTGGATTGTGGCAACCCTCACAATGAGGATTACCACTACAACCTGAAATGTAAATATCTAATGATTTATATTCAAGAGTATATTGTGTTGATATTATTCTCATATTTCCACATTTTCCAATTCCTTATAAAAAACGCGATTTGGGTAATCTACAGTCCTTCTTACTTTATGAAAGTTCTTTGTATTTACAAGGAATCCGACTACGCGACTATAATTATCCGTAATTTCTCCTCCGCAAATAGAACATGTATGATTTCTTCCAACAGTCATATGATCATCAATACATCTTTGTAAATTGTAATTGATTGCTGTATATACGACTCCTGCTTTTGCAGAAACAGTGATAAGATTTTCAATAAGTTTCTCATCTTCAATTCTGCTTTCAATATTTAAATGACAAATAGCTCCTCCTGACATTCTACTATCAAATAATCCCTGCAATTTAATTCTATCAAGTAAATCTGCATTTACTGTAAGTGGAATGAATTGATTTGAATATAAATCATATTCATCTTGAAGTCCCAATAACTTATCCTTATTTGCCATTTTAATTGCAGAATTTTCTGAAGGGGTTTGTTCCATATTAAATGGAGCATTATATTTCTTTGCTGCTTTATCATTAATATTATTAATAGTATTTAAAATTTGTGTTACGAAATCTTGTCCATCTTCTTGTAAAATATCATAACCCATAATCTCACAAGCCTCATTTAAACCAACTACACCAGTTGTGCAATATTGAGTTTCCAATGACATAAATCCCAATTTATACAATGGGAGACTATCTGTAAGAATTCTTTTCTTTAATAAATTTCTTTTGGTATTATTAATTCTAACAGCCATTTCTGAAACACCTGTAAGAATTTCAATGAACTTATTCTTATCTTTTTTTGCATTGATTGCCATACGAGGAATATTCATTGTGACAACACCTAATGAACCAATTTTAGTCCCTCCTGCTCCAAATTGATTAAAGTATTCATTCTTTACAGATGAACGTAATCTACAATTGTGAGTGATAATACCATTTGGCAGAGTAAAATATTGTTCATCTTCGTTTGCCATTTCAAAACAATAAACGTCTTGGATATTTATATTTACTTTTTCTATTGTTTTAATTTTAAAATATATGCTATTATTTTTCACTATGTATACATCTTTCATACTGCGTTTGTTTTTCATATCGTACCATCTAATACAATATAAAGGATAATTTCTATTAAACTCTTCTCCCCTAATGATAATTTTCTCATCCGTTCTATCACTAAGATTGATTATTGTTTGAATACCCAAACTCGTAAATAATACTTCAAATTGTTCTGCCAACAAACTAGAAGTTGTATAAATGCGATTACTATTGCCACCATCTGTCATATACATACCATCTACGATACCTTGCCTAAATTCTTGTGATTGTAAAAGACAGTCTAGGTTTAGTTCTTTTTCTTGAGAATAACCTCCTTTTACATACTTTCTAATAAAGTTATTTAATTTATCAGAATAAACAACTACTGGATAGACATTGTGTCTTTCTTTTTGCAAATGTATTTCTTCCGTAATATCTAATTGCTTCATTGCCTTTTTAATTAATGGAAAAAGATTTTTATATTTCTCTTCATTTAATGAATAATTCACTACACAACTTGCATTTTCTTTGATATATATGCTTCCATCACCAAGATATGCTCCAATCAAAATACCTTGTTCATAAGTTCTCTTCAGGTTTTTTTCAGGAAATGTACTTAACGGCAATGTATTAAACAATAGATAATCATTAGTGGTTAATTTATCAGTATTCACATTTCCATTTAAAGATACATTTATATGATCTTCTGTTAGTAGAATCTCTTTATTGTTTGATGTAGTAATTTTATATATTTGTTTATTATCTCTGGGTGTTTTAACCACTTTACCTTTAGTCCAACTCCCATTATGAAAAATTGTAAAATTCTTTTTTGTTGTGTCCCAAGTAGCGTCTTTTAATTCCTGAAAACTCATGTAATTAATACCTTCACTACTTTTGGTTAGTGTTTTTTGACTACCTACAAAACAGCAAGAACTTAATGTACTTGTTTCCCCAAAGTATAAATTAATAAATCCAAACTCTAAATTATTTTTTGCAATGAAGTTTAAGAATTTACTATCTTTAATATTTTTACTTTCATCAACAGTAAAACATGCGGTCGTAACAGGAAATGTAATTGGTGTTGTTCTGAGAGTTTCATTCATTAGATTAATATATATTTCTTGTAATGTGTTAATTGTTTCAATATTTGGTATAGATCCATCTGGAAATATGTACTCTGAACACATTTTTTCAAGGAACTCTTTATCAAAAATACTAACATTATAAAATCCAGATTGCACTCCACCTCTAAATGGTTGATTGCATGAGAATACAAATGATTGAAGTTCTTGTTTAACTTGTTTCCAAAGATACTCTGGAGCAATATTTGGATTATCAATAAACAGTTTATCAACATAATAACTTGCTACAATTAAAACATCAGCCAATCCTACAGCCCCTAAGACTGAGTTGCTTGCATATACAGAGAAATGTATCAACTGACCCATAAAGGAGCTTAGATGCTTTGCTGGTTCGCTAGAAACCTTTTTAACAAATGGTAGTCCAAGTGTCATCACGTCATATGAACTAAAATTGTAACAATATGGAAAATTTATACCACTAAAATCATTTATGTATATATCTCCAGATATTTGCATTTCAATTGCTTTATTTGCAATAGGATGACCATATAGTTGTTTGAGATATTTCCACGTAAGAAAAAGCGAATTAAGTCTGAAGAATGGTTTTGGAAGTTCAACATTATATGCTATGACACTCATATCATCTACATTGCTATTTGAATCAACAGAAATATCTGCGACTGTAGTTTTCGAATTAAAGAAGTTTTTAGAGAATGTTGACATATCTGTTTGTTTGCCAATGCCTTCCATATCGAAAACTTCATGTCCGTATTTACTTCTTAGGTGCATAATTAAATCCTCAAAATCTGAATCGTAAGTTGTTTTTAAATAAATAATAACCATCTTCTTTCTGCTTTTATTATAGTTGTTGTAATGTAATTAATACTTGGTCTCTAAAAATCATAGGATAAGACATTTGACCATTATTTTTTGCTATCTCTAAGTATTTATTTTGTTCTTCTAGAGATAAAGAGTTTATTAATTTATATTCATATTCCATACTTTTATTATTAAGTATATTTTTTGTCATATTGCATCTTGAACAATTTTCTGTGCCAATTACTAAAATCATATTATTATCACCTCCAATCAAAAGATTATTCTATAGAATTATTCCATCAATCTTCGACAATTTCGTATGTCATTTCAAATATATCAGGTTTACAAGGATATCTTTCATTTTTAACTCCTGTGATAATATAATCACCTTTTGTAATCATATGATTCCCTTCTAGAGTCTTTATGTATGGAATAACTCTTTCTTCTTTTTGACAGTTATCTCTGTACTCTTTACAATTTCCACAATTGAATTTACATTCTGACTCTTCTTTTTTCCATATGCTAAACACCTAAAACCATCTTCTAAACCATAACGATAAACTTCTGCCTCAATTACTACTGGTTTCTTACGATATTTTGCCATTTTAATTGTCCCAACTTTCTATAATGTGATCTATTTCTGAAATTAATAAATACGATAATCCTTTTAGCCATTTAAATTCATCTTTTGTAAGATTGGGATATTTATTTAATAAAACTTTGTATTCTTCTTTCAATTCATCAAAAGACATTAATACCTCACCTCCCTTCATTTATTTCCAATGATTATTATTTCTCAAAATCTCAACAACATCTTCAGCATAACTTTCATCAACATTAATAACTAAATATTTATTACTTGTATTCTTATTAAATTTATATCTACTGATTCTAATATTTTTAAGTATTCTAGCTAAATCTATCCTATCTTGTTCTGAAGCATGTTTAATCATATCTTCTTGTTTTATGATGAAATATTTATTGAAGTCTGCACCACTTAAATTAACACTCAAATGTTTTTATTCACCTTCTTTATCTTCAATTAATTCTGGTTTAATCATCTTATCCCTATCTCCATAAAACCATTGCCAATTGTCCTCTTTTGAACAAATGTTTTTAAATTTAATATAAACAGGATTAGAGGAGTTTTCATATAAGAATCTACTACATACTATTGATTGTATGCAATTTGAGGATTCACATAAGCAGGAATCGAACACTAATTAGTCTTCCATCCTTTCATTATTAATTTTTGATTCAAACCACTCTCTACCTAAAGCAATAAACAATTCTCTTTTATAATAACCAATTTTACCAGAGTCTTGATGGAAACAATGCATAAAATTGATTTTGTCAATATAATTTGATTCGAATTCTTCTTTAGATATTTCAATCCACTTTGAATTATCTATAGCGTCTGTTAAAATTTTAATATGTATCACCTCTTTTGTTTTAGCAAGAATTTGATTGGTATTATAATTAATCTAAGTGATCAAATCCTTGCTGATGTTATGATAATTATTTTATAATTTGGGTTTGGAAGTTATGATTGTTTAACCAATCTTTTTATAATATGTAGTAATATTGGTTAAATCACTTTTGCTGAACATGAAGTTTGCTTTGTCTTGGGAGTTGTATTCTTGGGAAGAGCATGTAGTCCATTGACCATCAATACGATTAATAAGTTTTTGAGTGTTCATTGTTTTCACCTCCTTAATTTAATGTAACTTATATTATTTAATCTCCCATGATATCACCTCCCAATTTAATAATCCGTTAATATGAACATTTTAAAGGATAATTTGAGATTTTACAATTTTGAAAGTGTTGTGAGAGTAGGATTACAAGGTTGGGTATTATTGGAATTTAATTAAATTTATGTAAATTCACATAATTTTTTTCCCTTCCTTTAAGTTATTTGTGTTTTAGGTTTAATTTGCCTTCTGTGAATATTATAGCATGGTGGGTGTTATATTGTCAAATATTTATTTATTGATTTATGAGCTTAACAATAATTCTTTAAGATTAGTTTTTCTATTAAAATCTGCTTTCTTTTTAATTGCTCTATTTACCGTTTCTGTTTCACCAAAATGAAACACTTTTTGTTTTGCTCTCGTTTGTGCAACGTATATGAGATTACTATTAAGCATAAAGGTATGAGCTTTAGGAGTAATCATAATGACTATTTTTGCTTGCCCTCCTTGCGACTTATAAGTGGAAATGCTATATGCAAGCTTAGCATTTAATAAATCATTTTTAGTATATACAACCAATTCATCAAACATTATAATTACTTTGCCATACTCAATTTTGACTATTTTGCCAATTTCTCCATTTGCAACGAATGTTTTATCATTTTCATCTATCCATTCTTCATTGTATCTTATCGCTTTATAATTATTTACTGATTGAATAACTAAATCATTTACATAAAACTTCGTATCTCCAATTTGAACATGAATACCTTTTGATAAGAAATTGGGATTTGCGATAGGTTGTAAATGTTTATTTATTGCTACAGTACCATAATCCCCTACATTATATGAAGATAAAATCATAATATCTTCTATAGAGTTTCCTGATGCTAATAGTTTTTTATATAAAGCTACTACATTTTTAATTACAATTTCTTGTTGCATTGGAACAAACATATAACCCTTATCTTCACCGAATATTTGTGGTTTTTGAGAATCATCTAGAAATTTTTCACTGTTTCTTGTTTTAGTTGCAATAGTTAAAATTCCTCCTGTACCATATCTAAATATTTGTATAAGAGAAACTATAGGAATGAGTTTTGAATTAATTAAATCATAGAATACATTTCCTGCCCCAACAGAAGGCAGTTGGGCACTGTCTCCTATCATTAATAATTTAGTTTTTCTAAAATCAATTGCCTCTAATAGGTGTTTCATTAAAAATACATCTGTCATTCCAAATTCGTCTACAATTACTACGTGATAAGGCAATTTATGCTCCTCATTATAACCCCATTCTGGAGGCATATATGCCAATCCTCTATGAATAGTCGATGCATTTTCCTTGGTAAATTCTGCCAATACTTTAGACGCTCGGCCCGTGGGTGCAAATAAGCAAAATGATTTATTATTGTCTTTAAGCATGTCAATTACTGATTTAGTTGTTTGACTCTTGCCTGAACCACTAAAACCATTCAGTATGGATACATTAGAATTACATATCATAGGTAAAACTTTATATTGTTGATCTGTGAGAGTTACTTCAGAATTTATCTTATATTTTTCAGTATCAATACTCCACTTATTTTCTACCTTTAAACCTTCTAGAATCCTATTAGCAATATATACTTCTGTTTGATATGTTTCCTCTAATGCAACTGTATTTGTCGCTTTCCCAAAATGGATATCTTTGTCATTCTTAATAATATCAACAAAATGTTCAATACATTTCTTTGCTAATAATTCTGATTGTTTTCTTAGGACTTTAATATCAATTTTTGTATTACCATCGTTCTCATTTTCTTCTAGTAGAAACATAATTGCAGATTTTTGTCTTTGACTAGAAGTTTGTAAATCAAAAGTGAAATCGATTGGAGGAACTTCTCCTTTGTTTTTTGTTTCTATACAATCTTTATTAAATTCAAGAAGTATTTTATCTGCAGTTTTGAAGGCTATGCGTGAAATGTTGCATAAGCACCTGTACGGGTCTAATAGTAATTTTTCTTTAATATTTTCAATGGTAGTATATTTATCGAGTAATGCTTTTGCAATTTTAAAATCAAGCAAACCTTTAAATTCATCAATCATTTCTGCCAATGCAAAATTTTCTAATATTTTACGTTTTATTACACTGAATCTTGATTCTCCGATATTATATAATTTGGTTAAATCAATATCATCTAAATTATTATTTATAACCCTATCTATAATGTCTGGATAGTGTGTAATTAATTGATTGGCCTGTTCGAATGTTACAATTTCCATTAAAAAATTTCTAACAGTATCAAGGGAGCGTGGTCTTTCTTTTTTGATGTTCTTTATTTTATATGTATAACCGTATTTATCATTTATTTCCTCACCAGTTATGTTATAATCTGTATCTTCTATTAATTCATGAATATTACCAGAGACAGTTACATTTCCATATTTATTTAATTTTATATTAGGAAATTTCAAACTATCAATGTCACATGAATATATCTTAAAATTATCACTTGTATATATATTTCTTCTTATTGTTGCGTCAAAACTTACATTCAATTTATCACCTTCTTTAATTCTTTTTCATAATATCCTATATAATTTACTATTCTCCTTATAGTCTCTTCACTACATTTATATTCTTTTGACAAGTCCTTCATTTTCTCTTTATTTTTGTATCTATTTCTTATTTCATATATTTGTTCATTAGTAAAATTACATCTCTTTTTTGTTTGTAGCAATATTAATTGTTCGTTATATTCAGGATATATGTTAACCCAAGAATGCAAATTCTTTATTCCATACAAAGTATTTTTATTTATATCTAATTCTTTGGCAATCTTTATTACATTACCATTCTCTTTTATTAACATTTCCTTCATTTCTTTTATCTGTTCGTTAGAGAAGGTTGCCAAGGGGTGACATTCTCCTTGTTCATAAATACGATTCTCTATTCTGCGTTTTTCTTGCTCGTCTGTCAATATTGTAAATTTTTTACCTTTGTGAGTTATTTTAAGTTTAGCTATTGTTTCTTTAGATACTATTCGTCCTTTATTAGCAATACTCATATTTTTGCAATGTTCTTCTGAAAGTTTTTTACCAAAGAAAGGATGATTTTCTCCTTTCTTTGCTTTGCTCATTTTCTGTTTAGTTTCTTCCGTATGATGTCTTCCAGTGAGAGCTAATTTTAATTTGTATTTTGTAGCTTCTGTTCTTGGTTTACCATACATAGGATGATCTTTTCCAGAATATTTCCCCATTCTACTAATACTTATTTTTAAACGAGATTCTAATGATTTAGTTTTTCCTTTATTTCCTCCACTTTCATTATTATATCCAAAATCTCTATTCATAGAATTATATAAAGATATATAATGCTTTTCAATAGTATCTAAATTTTCTATATCACAGACTTCTAATATTTCAAAAAGAAAATTTTCTTCCCCATGTTTATTCCAAGAATTTTGAAGATGTTTGTTTCTATGTCGGTTATTACTTAAATTGTAATAATGATCTTCCAATCTTTTATATATTTGTTTACTTTGACCTATATATAACTTATTATTTATCAAATTAATAACTTTATAAATTCCACAAAAATCTATATTTAATTTATCTGATTTAGAACTACAAGATTCACACAAACCTTTATAAAAATAAAAATCTACTTGTTCACATTTTCTACATTTTATCTTAAACAATAAGTAACCCCTTTCTTAATACACCTCATAGTCAAATAATATTTTTTCAGTTTCACTTGATTTTCCCCATTTGCCATCAATCATTATACTTTTCTTTTGATGGTTAAATTCATTAATTTTTAAAACAGAGAACAATTTAAAAGGATTATTCATAAATACATTTACTTCTTTAATCTTTGTCTTTATTTCCTCCCCTGAATTGATTTGTCTCAGAATTACATGCGGTTTAAATTTATCAGTATTTTTTAAATCAATTACAATATAGAAGTTATCTCCAGCTTGTTCATAAGTAGTAAAAATCGTATCTGCATATTCTAATTCATTTTTAATTTGTTCCTTAATAGATAATTGTTTATCCTCAAATTCTAGACTTACTTCTTTTATATAACCAATCATATCTAATTTTCTGTACTGATTTTCAGTTTTATCTTGAGAATATTTGATTAATATATTCTCCTTTATTTCTAGTTTTTCAAGATCCTTTATTTTTAATTGTTTACGTTTGCCATGTTTATTATATAAATCAAGAATTTGCATAAGTTTTTTATTCTTTCCATAATTAATAAAATAGTTCAATATAATAAGAATATTTATTTGTCTAGCACTAACTTTTACATTTTCGAAGATAATATTTAATAAATCAATAAAATTAGTATCTGTATTTTCTTCAATAATATCACAAATAGAATCTCTAATCTCATTCGTTATAAATTTAATATCACTAGGTAATTTATGTTTCTTAACTTTTGGATCTAAAAAATCATGCAATCTTTTATTTGCCATATCTAAATAGTATTGTTTGTTTAATTCTTTCGGAATACGTTTTTGTAAAACTTCTTCATTGTAAATAAAACAATGTTCTGGAGTATTACCTATTTTCTCAATTTTATCTTCTCCTTTTACTTTAAATACTCCTGGGGAGGTTTCATCTATACTAGCAAAAACTCTTAATACTCTTTCATTTATCTTTACATCTCCGTATAACGCATGTTGATATAATCTTGATACTTTAACAATCTTCTGATATTTGATAAGATCATTACATTCATTAATAGTATCTTCAATTTGTTTGCCATTTACAAAATAATTTATTAAAGCATCATTTATAATTGGTAAATCATAATCAATTGCATTTAGTTTTTTTACATACGCCCCTTTGGATTTATACTTTCCTTTAGCATCAATAATGATATAGTTATTAACATCTTTTTGATAAATCTTATCAAATATTTCCCATTCTAAATCTAATCTTGTTCTTATTTCCCATTCTTTTGCTACGTTTTTTATCTTTTCAATATCTTCAATGTTATTAATTTTAAGGAATAAACCATCAGTATTCGATTGTATTAATTCGCAGAATGGCTCAATTTTATCTATTAAGTCTAGTAATAATAATTGTCCAGCAATGCACACATTATTAGCCATTAAAGGATCATATAAATTATTATATTCATCTTTCATAGCACCATACGTTGCATTAAGAACAATTTTATAAGGTAATTGCATAGGGTTTTTTGCTGCTTTAAGTTTTAAACGAGTGTCCCTTATTTCTTTATACTTACTAGAGTCACTTACATTTCTACTTACAAATCCATATTCTATCATCAATGCAGGATAAAGCGAAGCAACATCACAACAAAGTATAATTCCTTCATATGAATAATTGGGGATTGCTCCATGAATTCCTCCCCAAGCAAATACATGTTGAACCCCTGCCACATCTGTGATTAAACTTTTTTTATAATTCATATTCTCTTTAACTTTATACCAATCCACGATATACTTGTATTTATCAGATATCATCAATGTATCAGGAATAGTTAATTCAAATTCATCATTTCTTTCAGTTTTTTGTGAATCTAAAATAATAGCTGAAAGTTGTGCTTTTGTTTTTGTAAACATAGTCATTGGCATATTAAAAGCTTGAATTAAAGATAATTGACTGTCAAATTCTTCTTTTCTATGATTGAATACTTCAATTGTTTGTTCAACGTCATGGGTACAATATTCTAATACTTCATCTAATTCTTCAGGTGTTAGTTTTCTATTTATAGTAAATGGTACTGATGATTCCTTTATTTTCGATCCAAGGAATCCTTCTAATTGTTTCAAACTATGAAAACCAGTTGATATGTCAAAATTATTTAATGGAAAGTTGTTTGATTTTTTTACTACTTGATTACCTTTTTTGTCGTTTATAATAATTTCATTATTAATAGTATAAGGATTCATTCCTAACAAAATTCCCTTGAGTATGTATTGGTCATAATTACGGCTATTATATCCAATCCAGATATCTTCTTTGTGTTTTTCATAAAACTCACGTAACTCTTCAGGATTATTTACAATTTGTGTTTTTTCCTTAGTAGTTTGATTGATACATACAACCATCCAATCTTTTACGAAAACTTCGAAATCATAAAATATATTATCCATACTCATTCCTCCTAATCTAATAATTCAGTCAACCAAGTCAAATCTTCTTCTTCAACTTTATTACTATTTTCTTTATTCTTAAACATATCCAATGACTCTAAATATGCTTTATATGGTGCGTGAATTTTTGCTGAATAGCCATTCAAATTCGCCAAGAAATAACTTTCTGTATCAGTAACATCTTGCCACCATATTTTATTATCTAAGGTGTTTTTATATTCAATTTGTTTCTCTTTAATCTCTTCTACTGTCTTAATAATATCATCTAATAATTCTTGAATAGATTCATCATCTAAAGATATTTCAACATAGCAATCTTTCACTACAAATTTACTCTTAACATCATCTGGTAAACAATCTATAGAATTATCAATTAACATTTGACTAAGATAATCATCTATTTCTTCTTCGCTGAATTTATTATCTGATTTCTTTAACCACATCTTAGCATTTGACGATAAACTACTTCCTATAGAATTCCTTTCAATAATACGACTTTTCAATTTTCCATTTGCTTGCATACATTCTACTTCAACATATTTAAGGAACGCCCATCTAGCAACTATTTGATCCATTGGTATATTTAACTTTTTATGAACACCATAACTGTATAAAATTAGTTGGCCTTGCTCCTTTAATATTTTTTTTCCTTTATATATACTAGATGTTTTCCAATCCGTAATTACCAGAATATCTTTATCTTCTCTTTTTTCCATATGTATAGCATCTACATAAGCCTGTATTAGTATATTATTTATCTTTATTGGAACAAAGACTTCAAGTTTTAATTTATGAGGTATTCGTTGATGATTCTTAAAGAAATGTCTCATACATGATTCATATTTATTTCCTATTTTTTTATTTTTGTCTTCATCACTTCTATCATATTTTAGATTGCCAATAGTAAATTCAAATAGTTTTTCTTCAAATATTTCTATCATATCTGTGTATGATATTTCTTTATTATAATATTTCTCTAATATATCATGTGATGCGTTGCCGAATACTCCATATATTGAATCCTTTCTGTCCTCTGGTATTTTAAGAATATATCGTAAGAAGAAAGTGTACGTATCTCCTTTATATTGATTATATTTAGACCATGAGTAAATCTCATCACAACCTAATTTATTAGCTATTAATTGAATTTCTTCAAATTGTTTTCTCAAGTCTTTTATCCCTCTCTTTAATATATTTTAAACTAATAAGCTTTTATATTCTCCATGGTATTTATCTTCGGCATCTTTTCTTGCCTTAACTGCTTTATTGAAATCATTAAAACTACCTAAATTTATTCTTTGTTTATTAGAAGTAATATAAGCTTTCCATACCTCATATGTTTTATCCCAACTAACTCCTTTCACGCCACTGGTATTATTTTTTGGTTTTGTGTAATTACACATATTCTTTTGATGACTACATATTCTCATATTATTTCTTCTATTATCATTTCTACTTGGTTTGCCATTTTTATGGTCAACTTCCATATCTTGAGGACAATCTAATATGAATCTATGCATTAGTATATGATTAGCTTTATACTTATTTTCTCGTTTAGTATAAGATACATATCCTCTATTATTTATCATCCAACAAATATCTTTAATTTTATCATAATCCTCTAAGTCGAAATAGAATTCTTCTCCTTTACTTGTATACCCTATTCCGTATTCACCTGATAAGTCATATGTATTATATTTCTTTTTTGTTTCTTTATTATAAACTATAATTCTTTCAATACTTAAACAACCACACGACCTTGTATTTCCGCTATTTAATTCGCTTGTTGATGCTATTATTTGTTTGTTGCTTCCACAATCACATTCACACAACCAATAATTACCTCTATTATTTCTATTTTCTGGTTTTTTAACTTTCCTTACGACTGTTAGTCTTTCAAATTTCATTCCCATCAAGTCTTGACTGTTTAATTTAGATATTTTTTCTTTTCTAAGACAACCACAGGATAAAGTGTCACCATTTATTAAACTACCTTTTAAAATGGTTTTTGTCTTAGTGGTATCACAATCGCAAACACATTTATAATAAATTTTATTCCTATTATTTTTATCTTTTATATCAACTCTTTCTAACACTGTTAATCTTCCAAATTTACTGCCTATTAAATCATTATCTTTTATTTTTGTCATTTATATACTCCTTATGTTCTATTTCGTCATATTTAATCCTATACTTTAATAAATAATTAAATATCTTATTGTTGGCATCTGCTGGACTCATTTTTTCTTCAAGTAAATTATATTTATCATAAATATAATAAATATTACGCACACCGTAGAATCTCTCGCATTCTGACCTGATATGATACAAAGACACATCTTTGTCATAAGCAATAATTATCTGTACGTTTAAACCAATTAATATTTTTACTTGCTCATCACTTAGACAATGAGATCCTATAGATACTCCTGTTCCGTCTTTTCTACTATGTCTTTTTAACGTTGATTTTTCCGATTCAAAAACAAATACTCTATTTTCTTCTTGAATTGTCTTATAATTTTCTTGTAATCCATAAATGTGCATGGATTTAGGAAACTTTTTTAAAGGAAAATATTTAGGGATATCGAGCATTTTATACTCAGGAATTGTAGTTCTTCCGATCACACCTACAAAATCATTTTCATCTCCACACCAATGTCGCCAAGGAATAACTATTCTCTTCTTTTCTGCGCTATAGCCTATCTTGAATAATTCACAGGTAAAGGGCAGAACGCCGTCTTCCTTTATCCAATTTATATGGGGTAATGGTATATACTCTTTGATGATTTCATTGTCGTACAACTCAATGTCATCAATGTTTACAATGCATCTTTTTCTTTTTACTTTCTTGAATACGTTCAATGGATCTTTTTTATCAGGTTTATCTTCTTTTATTTTAAATTTGTATTCTAAGCCAAATAACTTATGTAAATATTTATTTGCTTTTGGAAATGAAATATTTTTTATTTTCATTATTAAGGTATATATATCACCTCTAATTACTTCGCTATCTGATTGAAATATTTTAGTAGATAATGTTTCTTTATTTATAGAAATATTATTATTCGATGTATGATTAGGTAGTCCAGACCTGTATTCTTTCGTATACTCCTTAATTCCATGGCAATCTAGGGATTTTAGTATTTCTTGTAATTTATCATTGTCTAATATGTATTGTTTTAATTCTATTGAATTCATAACTAATAACCCATATAAGTGCCTGTATATCTATACTCTCCAAAATACTTCAATTCAGCTTCTTTGCGTACTTGTATTGCATTTTCTATTTTGTCAAAATAACCTAAATTAATCACATTTCCATCGACCGCTATTCTTACATACCATTTTTCATCTCTACTATGCCAACAAACCCCAGTTACACCAGACGTATTATTAGATTGTAAACATTTATTCATACAATTCTGTGAAGTAGTGACAATTCTTAAAAATTCTTTTCTATTATCTTGTTTATTATGATATTTATGATCTATATCCATATCCTTTGGACAATTCATAACTAAGCGATGCATTAAAATATATTTATTCTTTTCTATATTTGTAACAATATAATCATCATGAATATACCAACAATAATCTTTAATCTTCTCATAATCTTCTAAATCAAAATAAAACGATTCGCCCTTGGAAGTATATCCTATGCCATATTCTCCAGTTAAGTCATAAGTATTATGTTTCTTAATTAATTTACTATTTGCACTAGTTATTTCTTTATGTAGACATCCGCACGATTTTGTATCACCATCTCTTAAACTAGAACCCAAAATAATTTTTTTATTACCACAACCATAACCACAATCGCACTCGCATAACCATTGTGTTTGATTGTGAGTGCTGTTTTCCACCCTTTTAATTACGTAAAGTCTCTCAAATATTTGTCCTGTTAAATCTTTAAGTATTGGCATTAATTTTCAATCCTTTCTTTTTAGTTTACCAATCCATAGGTATATTAACTATACCTAATTCTTTATATACATTTCTCGAATAATCATTTTCGCTGATAATCTGAAATTCATCTGTGCTTCCAAATCTATTCTTAGTGACAAATATAATAGTATAAGACTTATTTTTGTCAAGTTTAAAGGGTATGCGAGTAAGTTTATTTTTACCTTCTAATCTAAAACATTTTAATTCATTTTTACCAC
>Ga0209727_1000419_pt1 | contig 48214 bp, 42 predicted proteins | sample RifGroC1_FD_183995 | JGI IMG/M metagenome (GOLD analysis project Ga0209727, IMG submission 183995) | Groundwater microbial communities from Rifle, Colorado, USA - Groundwater C1 (SPAdes) (version 2) | ecosystem: Environmental > Aquatic > Deep subsurface > Groundwater | place: Rifle, Colorado... | reverse complement strand
TTCGTTGAATCCAAAAGTTATCATTATATCGCCTGTTGCTCCATCATAACCCCACAAATGGTAATTATTATGTATTGAAATAACTTTTGGTAGATTATATTTTTTACCAAAAAATTCTGCTGAGCCGGCAGTTGCATAACTATCCGCAATTATTACTGCTTTTTTCTTTTCTGCTTCTGGGAGATCATTATAAACTTTTGAAAGTTCTTTAATCAATTCTTCCCAGTCGAGTCTATCTGCAAGATATTGTGGAAGCCTTGAGCGATTAGAACCTTTTTCAATTTTGATATTTAAACCTATAAATGTGAGATATTTATCAGTTAATTTTGGAGTTAAAACAGGAAGAGAAAATGGTAGAAGAATTAATCCTCCAATTATAACAAAAGATATAGCAAGTATTCTTATCCAGTTTTGCTTTATATTAATTATTAAATTTTCAAAAAGTATTGCACCAGCTGCAAAAAGAAGTGGATATAAGCCAGCAATTCTATCTGGACGGCTTGATTTTTGAAGTATTAAAATTAGGAAAATAAATAAATATATCCATCCAATTAGTCTATAGTTTTTACCTTCTTTAAGAAAGAAAAAATAAATTATACCTGCAAACCAGAGCGGGAGAAAAAACGGATTGTAAGAAATAATTTGCATAATAAAAATATTTAGTGGAGACAAAGATAAACCCTTAATAAGTTCAGACTTTTTATAAAACTCAAGAGATGGAAAACCATGAGTTATCTGCCAAATAATATTTGGTAAAATTATTAAGAATGCTATGATACCTGCAATGAAAAACCATTTGTTTAATATATATTTTCTGTTTTTTGTTAATAAAAGTCCTAAAATCATACCAATTCCAAAAAGTACCATAGTATGCTTATTTTCAAGCCCAATACCTGCAATAATTCCGATCAATATCCATATCTTAGGATTATCTTTTTTTATTAAAAGAATTATTAGATAAGCGGTAAATACCCAAATTAAAACTTCAAAAGCATTCATTGAAAAAAAACTGTTAAGTACCAAAATGACAGGAGAAAAAGTAACTGCAAGAGTTGCTATTATCTGAGCAAATGTCTTACCACCTAATTCTTTTGTGATAATCCCAGTTAAAAAAACAAGGGCTGCACCTGCTAATGCAGGCAAAAATCTCAATGCAAATAAAGAATCCCCTAAAATAAAGTGATTTAAATGCAAAATAAAAGGTGCTAATGGTGGATGATCTACATATCCAAAATCAAGCCTCATTGCACAAGCATAATAATAAAATTCATCTATAAAGTATCCATATCCAAGTAAATTTGTATTTGTAATAAAATGAAGAACTAATTTTATGAAAGCAATTATAATAATAGGATAATATTCTTTAAAAAAAGATTTTTTTTCAACCATTTTTCTCTTTCTTTTCTGCTTCTCTTTTCTTTCTCTTTTTAGGAAAAAGAGAAAGAAAAGAGAATGGAGATAAATATTAACAAACAGATAACTATTTAGTTAAATATTTAAGTAAAAATTAGTGTTTTAAAATACAATCCCAATTAGTTTTTCTCCGCTAACATCTCAGTTTTTTCGTCATCCAAAATTTCTTTTGGTATTTCATTTTCTACCTTAAAAATTATTTCTTCTGCTTCGACATCGAGTATAATGTGGTCTCCATCTTTAAATCTTCCACTTAGTATCTCAACAGCCATAGGATCAGAGATTTCTTTTTGTAATGCTCTTCTAAGAGGTCTTGCTCCAAATTTTTTGTCATAATCTTTTTCTATAATGTAATTTTTTGCATTATCTGAGAGTGAAATTGTTAGATTTTTATCTTTTACATTCTCTTGTATTTCTATAAACATAATATCAATAATTCTTCGTAGATTTTCTTTTGTTAATGCGTGGAATACTACGATTTCATCAATTCTATTTAAAAATTCTGGATTAAAAACTCTTTTTAACTCTGACATTGCAGAGGCTTTCATTTCTTTATATACAAGTTCGCGTTCTTCAACTGCAAAACCAACTGCATTTTCTTTAGTTATTTGTCTTGCACCAACATTACTTGTCATAATGATAATTGTATTCCTAAAAGAAACCGTATGTCCCAGATTATCGGATAATTCGCCCTCTTCTAACACTTGCAGGAGAATATTAAAAACATCTGGATGTGCTTTCTCAATTTCATCAAGTAAGATAACAGAATATGGTTTTCTTCTTATTTTTTCTGTTAAATGTCCGCCTTCATCGTAGCCAATATAACCAGGAGGAGCTCCAACGAGCCTTGAAACATTGTGTTTTTCCATAAAGTCGGACATATCAATCCTAACTAACGCTTCTCTATTGCCAAAAATAAATTCTGCCAAAGATTTTGCAAGTTCTGTTTTACCAACGCCAGTAGGTCCCAAAAATATAAAAGAACCAAGCGGTCTATTTTTGGAAGAAAGTCCAGCACGCGATCTTCTAACTGATGATGAGACTGCATTTATAGCCTCTTCTTGTCCAATAACTTTTCTTCGTAGTTCTTCTTCCATCTTGAGTAATTTTGTGGATTCGCTTTGTGCAATTTTAGACAAAGGAATCTTTGTTATCGAAGAAATTATTTCTAAAATATCGTTTTCTGTTATAACAAATTTTTCTTTTAACCCTGTTTTTTGCAATGAAAGCATAAAACTTTCTTTTTTGTTGACTAACTCTTGAATTTCTTTTTTAATTTCTTCGCATTCTTCAAAAAGTTGTTCTTTTATAAATTTATTTTTTTTATTAATTAATATTTCTATTTGTCTTTCTATGTCTGTCAATTCTTTTGGTTTTATCGATTTTTTTAGTTTAATCCGAGCCCCAGCCTCATCCACTAAATCAATCGCTTTATCTGGTAAAAATCTATCAGAAATATACCTATGACTTAAAAAAGCCGCTGTTTCAATTGCTTTTTCAGAATAAATAACATCGTGATGGCTTTCGTAGAGATATTTAACCCCGTTTAGTATGCTAATCGTCTCTTCAACCGTAGGCTCATCAACAAATATAGTCTGAAATCTTCTTTCTAAAGCAGCGTCTTTTTCTATATATTTTTTATACTCGTCAAGAGTCGTTGCTCCAATGCACTGTATTTCACCTCTTGATAAAGCAGGTTTTAGAATGTTTGACGCATCTATTGCACCTTCTGCAGCCCCAGCACCAATTATTGTATGTAACTCGTCGATAAAAATAATAATATCTTGAGCCTCATGTATTTCTCTAATTATTCTTTTGAGTCGCTCTTCAAACTCACCTCTATATTTTGTACCAGCAACAACTTGTGCCAAATCAAGAGTAATTACTCGTTTGTCAGACAAAGCATCTGGGACAGTGTTATTGATAATTTTTTGAGCAAGCCCTTCTACAATCGCAGTTTTTCCGACTCCAGGCTCTCCTATTAAAATTGGATTATTTTTTGTCCTTCTCGAAAGAATTTGTAAGACTCTTTCTATTTCTAAATCTCTACCTATAACTTTGTCAAGTTTTCCTTTGCGTGCCAAAACTGTTAGGTCTCTACCAAACTCATCAAGTGTAGGAGTTTTTTTTGGCAACTCTTTTTTTGTAGAAATTCTACCAAACCCAATAACTTTAACAATACCTTCTCTAAATTTATGGATTGTAACATTATGTTCTTCCAAAACTTGAGCAACAATTGAGCTTGGGTCAAGCATAGAAGCAAGTAAAAGATGCTCTGTCCCTATGTAACTATAACCCATATTCTTTGCTTCTTCTGCCCCAATTTCTATCATCCTTTGGACTTCACCAGAAGGCATAACATCTCCAAGATAAATCGGACCATCTCGTCTTTCGAGGTATTCGGACATATCTGTAATGAGTTCTTGTGTATCAACGCCGAGTAATGAGAGGGTTTTTACTGCAACGCCTTCTTCTTCTCTTAATATTGCAATTATTATGTGTTCTGGTAATAATCTATCTGAATTAAATCTTTTTGCTTCTTCTTGTGCAAGTACTTTAAGGACTCTGTTTGCTCTTGCCGTAAATCCTCTATTAAACATATTATTTTTCTCCTGTGAATAGATATTTTTTTACAATGTTTGATCTCAACACTTCACTATCTATGTTTTCTTTTTCTGCATTTATACGAATATTTCCTTCTCTAACCTCAGATATTAATTTATTGATATTATCAGGAAAAGATTCTAAAGGTAAATTTAGCTGAAATCCAATTAATAAATTAGAAATGTGTATTAAAGCTTCGTTTTCTGTTATTTTCTTTGAATATTTTAGTATTCCATAACTTCTAAAAATAATATCGTCAATAAAATCTTTATAATTATTGTAATAATTAAATAAATTTTTATTTTCGACATCCAAAATATAATTAACCCCTTCTATAAATCTATCAATTAAATTTTCTTCTGACACACCAAAATTCAAATTTGATGAAATTATGTAATAATAACTTTCTTCAGAACTAAGATATTTTTCTATGTAATACCCTTTGGTCGCCAAATCCTCAAACGTCTCTTTTGTTTTTTTTTGGAAAATAAGACCAGGTGTATGCACCAAAAAAGAAAACTTTAATCCAAGCCCACAATTTTTAATCTCTTGAGTAAGATAACCAAATTTCTGATTTGCAGCAAATTTAAAGTTTGTAGAAAGCAGATTTTCTATCTTACTTATAGCCTCATATTGAGATTTTAGGTTACCTTCATAACTAATATTAACAAATTTGAGGTGTTCTTTTGAGTTTATCAATAAATAAACATCGTCATCTGGAAAATATATAAATTTACCTTCTTTTTTATAAAAAAAGTCTTTTTTTTCTATGCTCTTCTCTATAAAGAATCTTTTTTGATTTTCGGTAAGGCTATTTATTTCATAGACTTTAACATTAAATTTTTTTGCAAAATTGATTACCATTTCTTCTATTTCTCTTTTTTCAGAAAAGTTTAGGTTATCAACAAAAGGCAAATCTTTAATATTTCTTACAATTCTTACCTTAGAAGAAAGGATCGGTTTATACGATAAAACATTTTCTCTAAGCTTAACCATTACGCTTCCTTGTGAAATTATCTTCCATCTTTTTGATCTCATCTCTAATAGCCGCAGCCCCTACAAAATCTTCTGTTTGAAGGCATTGGTTTAGGTTTACTTTGAGTTCTTCAAGTTTGTTTTTTCTTTCTCTAAATTTATTTACATGGGATGGAAGTTTCCCTTTATACATAATCGAATTATTATTTTCGGCAATTATAATTTCCAAATATTTTTTAAAAGTAGGGTAACAATCTGGGCAACCAACTTTTTCTGTTTTTGAGATTTCGCTAAACGATTTGCCGCAATTAGGACATTTTAGAGAATATTTTATCCCCATATTATCAGCAAAAACATTTTCCAAAAAATCAGCAAACATATCATTCATTCTATTAGTATTTGCATCAAAACCATTTATTTTTGCACATCTTGGACAAAGATTTATCTCTCTCAATTTATTATTCGCAATTTCTTCTATACGAATAGACGCATTCCTCTTGCCACAAAAATCACATTTCATCTTATTTCCTTAATTGTTAAATTTTTTATACTCTTATTACAATTACACATTTTATTTAGATATAACTTGTAATAATAAAAAAATCTGTGTTATATATATAATACAAAAAAAAACGCAAATAGGCAACTTGTTTTACATTAGAGTTGAATATTAATATTGATATAGATGAAGTTTTAGATTTTAAAAATGCTTTTTAAACATAATATAACCACGTCAAACTTTTCAAACTCAACATAGTTATATTTGTAATTTTGTAAAATATTTTATTTTTTATCCCTTTCTGGGCTTGATAATAACGAGTTTAGGTGTTCTATTAAGCTTCCTCCGCCGAGTAAAGAGATATTGCCTATTTTATCACATATTTTCTCAAGATATTCCAACTCTTTAAGCCTATACAGTGTTTTGTTTTCATCGAGGAGTTTTGCTGTATTTAAAAGGCTGCGAGTTGAGGCAATTTCTTCTCTTCTTGTAATTATATTAGCCTGTGCTTTTTTTTCTGCAATTAGTACAGTGTTTAGTATGTCTTTAATTTCTCCGGGTAAAATAACATCTTTAAGTCCTGCAAATAAAAACTCAATACCAAGGCTTTCTGATTTTTCTATTAATTTTCTTAGGATATATTCTCCGATTTCTTCTTTTTTCTTTAGCAAATCATCGAGTTTTAGAGTGCCAACATATTCACGTAGGATAAGCTGTAATAAAATATAAATTTGTTCTTCGTAATTTTTTATTGTAAGTATCGCTTTTAAAGAATCTTTTATTTTATAATGACAAACAAAATTCAACCTCAGAGTAATCTTGTCTTCTGTCATAATTTCTTGACCAGCAATATCAAGTTGTAGTTGCCTCAAATCAATTATATTTGCAGTAACAGATTTAATAACATTCCAAAAATAATATCGCCCAGATTTTAATGTCCTCTGATAAACCCCATTAAAAAACAAAAGCCCCTCTTGATAAGGTAAAATTTCATAAGAACAAATCAGAGTGGAAAGTTTTGGATTTTTTAAGATAGAATCATCAATATTATCTGGTATCTCAGGGTTATTCAAATCTATTTTAATAAAAGTATTTTTTTTGAGAATATTCCAAAAAGCATATTTACCAACTCTATAAATTTCTTTAAATTTATCATCTTCAAAATGAAGATATAATTCATTATCTTTTACTTCAATAAGATCGAGTTTGCTAATTAATTCTTTATCTTCCAAAAACAAATTGATATTTTTGCCTTCCACATTAAAAATCTTATTAACATCGAGTATTTTAACAGTAAAACCCAAAAATTTGAATAAAAAGTATTTTTTTGGCTCTAATAACTTAACATAATTACCATCTTTAAAAAGTAAACCAATTTCGCCTTTTTGAATATTTATTAACATGGAGACCTCCTGAAAACTTATGGGTTTGGGATTAAATATATCAAAAATAAATTACAGCGTCAATATTTTAACTGTTAAAGAATAAATTTGATATTTTTTCATATAATAACCCTAATTTTGGTTTAATAAAATAAATCTCAGATAAACCACGAAGGATGTGTAATAAAAAAAGTGGGATTTGCCTTTCTTACACCTCTTTAGTCTTAAATCTTGATATTTCTTTTTCAGAATCTTTTATGTTTTGTATGTTAGATTTACTCAAATCGTTTAGTAGAATGATAGAGTTTGATATATCATTCATATCGTTAGTGGTTTCGGTAACTACTGTTTTATTTTTGCCAGCCAGATCAGAGATATTTTTTATAGAAAGTTCTATTAGATTTGTTTTATTACTCATCTCTTTTCCTGATGATCTAACATCTTCTGTGATTTTAATGAGGTCTTGCAGAGAAATTGTTATTTGTTGTGAGCCAAGAAGCATTTCTTTCATACCTGCAAGCATTTCGTTCATGCTATTAGAAAGTTCTTTTATTCCTTCAATAATTTCTGTTATTGTGTGACCTGTATTTTGAGTTGTGTTTGCTGTTTGTTTTATTTTTTCAACTATTGCTTTTAGTGATGAAGATATATCTTTTGCATTATTTTTTGTCGCTTCGGAAAGGTTTCTAATTTCGTCTGCTACAACCGCAAAACCTTTGCCATATTCTCCTGCATGAGCAGCTTCTATGCTTGCGTTCATTGCCAAGAGGTTTGTTTGTGAGGCAATGTTATTTATAACCTTAATCAAATCAAAAATAATCTCTGCTGATTTTGATATTTCGTCTATTGAAACAACTGTATTTGTCATATCAACTTCGCCTTTTTTTGCTTTAATAGAAAGATTATCAGATAGAAGTTTTTTTTCTTCTGTTACTTTTACTATATTATTAATAGAAGAAATCATTTGTTCAATAGCACTTGATGATTGAGTCACAGAGGCTGCTTGATTATCAATTAACTTTATAAGATGTCCAATAAATTTGTTTATATCAGTTAGAGATTGACTCGAATTTTTTAATTCTTTACTGATTATTTCAATCCTTTCCAAAACTGATTTTATAGCAGAATTCATATTAAAAATTTCTTCTGACAAATTTTTTGTGCCAGTATCAATGTTAGTTCCAATATTATTACCTTCTTGCCCAACTTGCTTTAATTTTACAACTATGTTATTTAATTCGTAAATAAATTTATTAAAATAATTGCCAAGCATTCCAATTTCATCATTTGTTATAACGTCTATTTTTTTTGTTAAATCTCCATTTCCTTCAGATATATCTTTCATATTTAAAGTAATTTCATTTAATTGTTTTAAAATTATTTTTAAGAATAAAAACACACAAATAACACCAATAGAAATAACAATGAAAACCGAAATCAATGTGATAAAAAGAAATTTATGTACACCTGTATTTTTTAGATTATCTGATACTGAATAAATAGCAATCCAATCCCATTCTTTGTAGTATTTGAAAAAACACCATTTTTTTTTGTTGTTTTCAAAATATTTTATTTCACCATTTTTTAAGTCTATAATTTTTTTAAATTGTGGAAATTTTTCTAATAAATTTACACCATAAGCGAAATCTGGATGTGCAATAACGTTTCCGGTCGAATCAAGTATAAATGGATAAATATCTTCTTTTTTTATATATTTTTCATTAAATTTAAGTAAATACTTTTCTTTTGCATCCTCTTTATTTAAAAAAAGCCCTTCAGAATAAAATATATTATCTTCTTCAATAACTTTTATCAAACCATCTAATTTGGCTTCAAATAAGCTTTTGTTGAGAGTTTCTGCTTCTTTTCCAAATACAAAAAAACCTATACTTCCAACTATTACAGAAATTGAAACTGCAAAAGCTATGGAAAATATTATAAACTTTGACTTTAAATTCATAAAAAATCCTAATTTTAAACAATTTTATTTGCTAATCTAACAACAACTTTGTATTAAATAAATTATTAGTAAAAATATATAATGAAAAGTAGTATCCTACGGAAGTATAATAAAATAAAAGTCTTTTGGAAAGTATTTTTTAAATTATTTTTATAGTATTTTTTTGACAAATTTAAAAATTTTATATATAAAATAGATAGTAGAATTTATTTAGGAATTTCTAATGCAGTATAAAATAACGATAAAACAAAATCCACGATATATCATTTTACTTATAGTGTTATTCTTATCATTTTGTGTAAATTTCTTTCTTTTTAGACTATATAACAATTTTTTATTATTAATTATTTCAATTTTATCTATTTTTGCTTTTAGCTATATGATTTTTTATATAAATGCTTTGTTTTCTCAAAAAATAACTGTTTTTGATGACCATTTAGAATATCAAAGAAGTCGCTTTGAGACTGATAAAATTTTTTTTAGAGAAATAACATTTATTGGGTATTTCAAAAAAGATGTAAATAATACAGATAATATTACCTTTGGAGATGGTATTTATATTTACGAAGAGAAAAAGGATAATTATATACTTATTAGAAATGGTTTTGAAAATTATAAAGAGTTATTCAAATCCATAGAAAATAAATCTCGTGCTTTTAATATAAAATGGATAAATATAGCAAGGAAAGGGAAAGATTCTTTAGTTTTGTCTTTAAAAGAAATGTTACAACATAAAGAATCTTAATAAATTTAATTTGTTTAATATTGTAATCTCAGATTTTATTCTGAGACTAATAAAAAAATATTTGAGGAGAAAACATGAGCTTTTACAGATTTAATAGAGGTTCTATTAGACTTTTTCCTTTGCCTGGTACAGAAGAATATGTGAAAAAAGTAGCAAAATGGCTTGCTAAAAATTTCTTAAAAGAAATCGATGGCAATAAAATGGAAGTAGCCGAGTTTTTTTACATGAATGATGAAGAAATAAAATTAATGAATGAATATGAAGGAACAGAAGAAGATTTTCTTGCAGAATTTTTAGTTGGTTCTCTTTCCTATTTTTCTCATAAAAATGGGGCTTTAGAAATTTCTGTAGCTAGCAGTGCAAGAAGAAAAGATGCTTATATATTTCATACTTTTAGTGAAACAGATATTATTGATTACAATAAAAACAAAAAACATTTAAATCTTTCTGATCAAGAGTTACTTTTATATAATACTTTAGATGCCTTTTTGGAGGCAAAAGTAGATCACGTGACAATTATAGAATTAAATCTTGGTCAAGCAAGAAGTGACAGACCTAAGGGTAGAGGAAGTTGTAATTTAAGAACATTCTTTAGGAATATAACTGCTAATGGAGCGGATCACTTTGTAGTTTATCAAATACATTCTCATAAATCATTAATTGGTATTGATACAACAAAAACCTCTTATGATAATTTGAGTGGTGAAAATTTATTAAAAAAATACATTCTTAGAACACTCGTAAAAACTGTTGATTTTTTTAGAAATAGTGTTCAAAAAGATTGGGTATTTAGCTCTGTTGATGCTGGTGGTAAAGAATTTGCTGCTAAGTTTTCAAAAGTTTTTAAGACTCCGTTACTCGTTGTTGATAAAAGAAGAAATTCTTTAACACATGTAATTGAAGAGGTTACAGTTTTAAAACCAGAAGGTTTATCAATTGAAGATAAAATTATCTATATTGTTGATGATATGATCGACTCTGGCGGAAGTATAATTGATGTTTGTAAAAAATATAAAGAACTTGGAGCAAAAGAAGTAAATATTGCTGTTTTTTATGGTTTATTTTCACCTCCAGCAGAAGAAAAATTAGGACAAATGAAAAAAGATGGTATTATCAATAGGCTTATAGTAACAGATTTGATTAAGCAGGATGAAGATTTTTATAAAAGAAATCCTTATATAGAAGTAGTTGATACAAGTTATACAACAGCAAGAGTTATCCAAAGAACTAATCAGGGAAGTTCTTTAGAAAAATACTTTGCTGCTTTTGATGCAGAAGAATATTTAAAAACAAAAGTTGCTCCAGAACTTCAATCAAAAGATGAATAATATATTTAGGGAAACAAGGGGTATCTACCCTTTGTTTCCGTAGAGACCTGAAGCCTCTCAATATTAAAAAAGCAGAGTATTATGGAGAAAAACTTATGAAAATCTTCAAAAAGTATTTAATTGAGAATAAATACCACAATACAATTTTATACTCTGTATTTTATCCCAAATTAGGCTTATTTTTTATACTTTTATTTATTTTACTCCTGTTTAGTTGCAAAAAAGATAAAGAGACTAATGTCACATTACAAAATCAAAATAAAATAAGCTCACTCGAACTTAAGACTACAACAAAAGTTGGCGTTGTTAATGTTGATAGATTAAGATTAAGACAAGACAATGATCTGCATTCAAAAACATTAAGATACCTTGATAAGGGAGAAATAGTAAAAATAATAGGAAAAAATAATGAAAGAATAAAAATAGATGAGATGGAAGATTATTGGTATGAAGTAGAATATAATGGTGTAAAAGGATGGCTTTATGGGTATTTTATAGATATTTATTCTGATTATGAGAATGCTTATGAAGGTGCAAAAAAATATTTAAATACAAAGATTGAAATATCTGAAATTTCTCTCGAAATAATAAGCAATAATTTATTTTTTATTTCGAGAGGGAAAATTTTTCAGGTTTTAAATAGCAAAAATGGTATTGCGAAAGTTTTAAAAACAGAAGAAAATTGGATTGTTACTAATTATTTTTTTACAAGAAAACAAAATTTTCTTTATTATATTGCAAAGCCTAACAACTCAGAGATCAATGGAAATTTATACTTTTATAATCTAATTGATGATACATCGACTTTAATTATAAAAAATGTATATTATGCTATATTTAATACTGATAATAATAATATTCTACTGCTTTCTATTGATAAAAAATCAAATGTAGAACAATGGGTATTATCTTTATTTGGTTTGGATTCATTAAAAATTACAAAAGAAATAGTAAAAATTGAAAAAAATAAACAACTTGAAGATTTGGCAAAAGATTATTTTTCTTTAACTCTAAAAAGGGAGTGCGGGACTTTGGTTAGTCTCGAATGGGATACAAAAAGAAATTTTATATATTTTAAACCGCCAGAGGAAAATCAGACATATTTAATTTCTATTAGTGATGGAAATTTGATTAAAATAGATGTTCAAAAATCTAATCAATTTAACATAGACTCAAGATATTTAACTATAAATTCTTTACAAGATGCAGCAGGAGAAACTTTATATAGTTTAATCTTAAAAGACAAAATTTCAGGTTTTGAAAAAGAGATAATTAGATCAAAACTTTATCCAATAAATTTTTCTTTATCTCCCAAACAAAATTTTGTAGCAATATCTTTAATATCAATAAATGATGTGAAAGAAGATTATTTCTCTTCTTCTGTTTATGTACTTTCTTTATCTAATTATTCATTAATACCTATTTCTACTGATGGCTATTCTTACCAGCCAAAGTGGAGTTATTAAAAGGAGTGTTTTGTGAAAGGGTTTCAATTTTGTTTTTTAATTTTATTTTCTTTAAATACTTTTTTTTGTAATAATATAAATCATGACTTTTCAGATAAGGATTTGTCAAAAAAAGATTTTTCGAGTCAAGACCTTACATCTTTCAATTTTAAAAATAGCAATCTAAGAGATTCTATTATTAATAATGCAAAATTACAAAAAGTAAACTTTACAAATTCTAATTTAACTAATAGTATAATAAAATATTCTAATTTGAAAGGATCAAATTTTAAAGACGCTAGTTTATTTGGTATTGATTTTACTGGCTCTGATTTGTCTGGAGTAGATTTGTCAAATCTTGATTTAAGAAATGTTAATTTTAGTGAGGCAAATTTGTCTGGTGCAAAATTTAATAAATCTGATCTATCTGGTGCAATTTTTAATGGTGCAAATCTTGAAAATGCTAATTTTAACGAGGCTACCGTAGAACTTTCGCAATTATTTAATGCAAAAAGACTAAAAAATGTTAAACTACCTTACGGCAACACTTATGAAGAAATTAAAAAATAATTTGTAAATTATTGCTTCTTTAAAACTTTTTATAAATATAGGTTCTTTTAGAATAGTTAACATTTCATCAAAATTTGGAAGATTCTTTAAATATAAACAACTGGTAATGTCGTCTCAAAGTCGGTATTTCTGCTGTGGGTGTATCTTTCTTTGAGATTTTTAATATGTCATTAGACTTTAAAAGTTTTGATTTAGTGTACTTTTTCAAATCTCTTATTTTCACTGTCTAAATATTTAAAAATAGTTTTCATAGATTCTGATCTTTTTTTGTTATACTTATCAATAAGATATAAATTTTCCTCTGGTATTCTAATGTATTTTATATCAAGAGTTGTCTCGTTTAATAGTAAATTAATCACTCCCAATAAATCATCTTTCTCAGGAGCTCCCCAACCACCTCCAGCCCATATATTATATTTATCTCCATTATTAAAAGTTATTTCAAAATATGGATTTAAATCCCAGTTTGATTTATATTTTTCTTTTTTAGTGTAAATCTTTACTTCTTTTATATCTTTTAAGGTTTTTTTTGTTTCACCAAAAGAAAAGAAGCTATTTTCTATAAAATAGTCTTTATTAATCTTCAAATAAAAATCAAAAGAAAAAATAAAACACACAACATTAATTGTTAAAATTATAATAATAATCAAAAGATTTTTTTTAATGTATTTTTTTTTATATTTATCGTAGTGCACTTGTGATAAATTTTCATTTTTAAATAATATTTTCAAATTTAGAAATAAATAATATTGATGATAATTTTTATTTATTCGAGTCGTTAGACCTAATAGTAACCCTATAATTACTATTAAAATAAAAAGTGTTGGCAATACCATTACAAGAGTTGACGAATATGGTAGAAATATTTCATTTTGATTACAATACACCATTCGTTTAATTTTTTCAATCTCAGGTGGTAAAGTAAGTGTTAAAAATATTAATAAAAAACTATATATAACTATTTGTAGAATATAAAATATCATATAATGTTTACTCGAATAATTTTTAATTCGTTCAAAATCATTGCGATTTAGCATTGTTGCCTCATTTAATGAATTTTTTATTCTAAATAATTATATAGATTTCTAAAAATTTGTCAAACTTAATTGCGTAAAAATCCTTTTTCTCAAAATGATATTCATATTTAATTACTGTAAAATAAATAAGTTCCATAGCGTTTTAAAATTATGGCATAAAATATTCCTATAATAGTAAATTATACCTATATATACATCATATTAAGCTATTATATTTATAATAGCTTATTTTAAACCATATATTAATATAAATATAAATTTTTATATAAATTTTATTAATATTTTGATTAATTGCTATTGTAATTAATTTAATTTTGAATAATAATTAATATTGAGAAAATTTTTAAAGATTATTAAAGGGAGCAATTTTTTTTGAGAGGGGGGGAGAGTTTTTTTTAATGTTATTGTTTTGGTAGATTTTATAATAACTTGGAGCAATAAAATGTTTAAAAGATGTTTAATCCTAGTTTTTAGTGTTTTAAGTTTATCTATTGTTTTTAGCGAGAATAGTACATATCAAAACTCGGTGTTTTATAAATATTTAAATAACACTACTGATTCTGTCTATAAAGAAAAATTAAAAAAGGATTTTATATCATTAGATTCTTCTTCAGACTTTGATATAATACCAATAGATGAAAGTTTATTTGTAAAATCAAAAGATATTTTAGATGACTCCACAAAAGTTGATATTCGTAATTTAAAATCATTTTCTTTAGAAACTGCAGCAATTATAGGTATATCAGACTTTTTAATTAAAAGAGCAGAGACGGAAATTTACAATAGTTTATTTTATAGTGGCTATTTTGAAGATACTATTAAGTCAATGAAAGATGATAGCGAAGATTTATCTTTATTTTTTCCATCAACACTAAGTTTAATAAAAAATAGTAATTTTTCTGATACAAGAAGTTTATTTAATCCATTTATAAAATCTCTTAGTAACGATTTAATAAATATGTTAAATAATATTATTTTAAGTAGACCAAACAACCAGACTATAAAAATTTTATTTACATTTACAACAGAATTAAAGAAAAATGAATTTCCAATAAAAACATTGATGGAACTAAGTAATATAGATATTTCGATAGAAAAAGACAACCAACTATTAAAAGAATTAAAATCTATTGGTATTTTTTTTACTGATTATTATTTTATAACTAAAATAGAAGATTTATCAACTGATGAAAATTATAAAGAATATTATAATTCATATTCTACAAAAAAAACAGAAATATTTAATAATTATTTACAATTAGACAAAGATGTAAAGTTTGATACAATAAAGTCTAAAATAAAAGAATATATTAATAAATTTTATGATGATCAAAAAATAATTGATCAAAAAATTAATGACAAAAAAGCTGATAACAAAACAAAAATTGCCAATAATCTACAATATACAGTATCAGCAATGAATTATATATCCGCTAAATTATTTCCAAAAAGTAATAATTTAAACCAATTAATTGATTTTCTAAAAAGATTTTATCAAATGTATCAATCCGTTGAAGACAAAGATTATCAGAACATAGCAATAAATACTATTAATTTACTAAATAAATTATATGAAATTGGTTTATTTGAGGCTAAAAAATATGGAATTACTGGTTTGAATAATGATAGAACGGATGATCCTTTTACAAAACAAATTCTTACATTAGAAGTTCTTACAAAATTTTTTACATTCGCAGGAAATATAGCATCAGCAAAAACTCCAAAAGATATACAAAAAGCAATTGAAGATTTTGCCTTACCACCCGGAGGTTATCAACTAAAAAGAAAATTTGAATATTCTTTTTATATAACGATAAATGCGTATATAGGAACATCAATTGGATTTGATTCATATAAAAATAAAAACAAAGATGAATTAATTTTTCCTCAACTTGGATTTAACCCAATAACGGCTCCAATTGGATTTGAATTTGGATGGTCTTATAAAAATAAATTTTTTAAATCATTAGGTCTTTTTTGCTCAATTCTTGATTTTGGAAGTGTCATATCTTGGAGATTACAAGACCCTAATAATTTTACAGGCGTAACTTCTATTGGTTTTTCACAATTATTTGCACCAGGTTTTTATTTAGTTTTAGGTGTATCAACAATACCTTTATCAATTGGATTAGGTGGTCAATTTATGCCGTATTACAGTGATTTACTTAATAAAGATAATGATAAACAATATTATTTAACATTTAGAGCATTTTTTGGAGTTGATTTAACTATTTTTAATATTTATAGAATAAAAACAACAAAAAAACAAAAAAAACAAAATGATTTCTAAATTAAGGAGGAAATTTATAAAGACATAAATTAACAATGTATTATTTATTATTCTTAGTTAAAAAAATCTAAGAACAAGGAGGTAAAACATGAACCCATATCTTAATTTACACCCAACATCTCCATTTGGAGAAAGAACCGATCCAATAAGTGGGCAAAATGAGTTTCATCCGGGTTGTGATTATAGACCTGTTGATAAAAATAATTATACTTTGATTAATAAGGATATTGATATTAATACTAAAAAAATAATTTTCTTAATTATAAACGAATTTAAAATACAAAATTAATAAGGAGGAATTTATGCCAGATTTTTTTAAATCAAAAATTTATAACAACAAAAAATCTTTGGATGAACCTACTTTTTCTGTTCTTAGTGATGTTTCAGATTTTGGGGTTAATGAAGCTATAAATTATGCAAATGCCATTAATCTTAAGACAATATTTATCATCTGTTCGGGACAACAAACTTTAGGTAATGAATATATAAATGACTATGGAGATTTAATATTCTGTTCAAGATTAACTGGGGGCAATAGATTGGTTAAGGCAGAAAAAGAAGAAGATACCGAAGATGATGAAAAAAGATATTGGTGGAATGGTAAATTTAGTATTCGTACTTCAAGTAATCCAAAATATAAAAATATAGCTGCTACACTTTATGATTTATACAATAAGGACTCATTAATTATTGACATATTAAATACAAGATATGATTGGCTTAGTGATCCTTATTATTATGATAAAATTGAAGAATTCTTAATGACTGTAATTTATGAGAATATTTATTGCAAATTAAATGTTAATAATAAACAAAATGTAAGATTTTTTATTTGTGGATTTAGTAGAGGAGCAATATTATCTTTAAGACTTGTAGAAAAATTTAAAGGAATATTTGGAAGTGAAATAGCAAAAAAAACATGTTCTGTAGTTACTATTGATCCAGTTATTAATCCAACAATAGAATTCGATTTAATTCATTCTTTTGCGGTAAGACAAAAAGGAAGATGGGTATATAAAAATAAAAATAGATATGTACCAGATTATCTTAGCCCAGATGTTGTTCCTGTATTAAATAGTGTTGATGGAGTCAAATATTTTAATGTTTTTCAAAGACGAGCATGTAAAGAACAGCTTATTTATGTTCAAAAACCAATTGGAGCGGCTGTATTTGATGCTAAATATTATTCAGAAGAAAATCAAAATGTGCCAGCAGACGCTAATGTTAAAAATCAAATAATGCAATATGATATGAACATGAATTGTCATACGCCAAACATGCTTGAAAAATACGCAGACTGGATTTTAAAAATCAAGCAAGATTTTTGTTGATTTTAAAACAATTATTAAAGTATTATTAATTTTTTAAATTCTCCCAAAATACACTTCGATTTCTCTCGAAGTGTATTATAATAAATAAAATCACCAAAATAATTTCACAGGAGTAAAACTATGTCATCCCCCAACCTAAAATCCTACTTCTTCGACTCTCATCTCCATTTATTTAATCTGAGTCATCCTGGGTTTATTATGTTTTTGAGTAGGATTTTATTTAAGAGTAAATTGAGTGTTGATGATGTATTAAAGGTAAAATTATTTAAAATAATAGTAAATATATTAGGAATTGCTTTAATTTCTATTATTTTTCTTCTTTTAATTGGGAGTTTGTTTGCAATTAAACTAAAATCTAAGTATTTTTCTATTTATGGGGTTGATTTTGATTTATTTTTTTATCCATTGATTATATTAATTTCGATTATTGGCGTTGGAGTTTTATTTGCAAATAAAAAAAAGATAGAAAAGATTAATAATGATATAAAAAACATTCTAAATACTTTATATTACATCGAAAATGATGTTGCAAACCAATTATTGTTACTTGAAAGAGATTTTGTTTCACTTGATAGTAAATTTACTAAATCAGATTATATAAATGGGAAATATGATGATTATTTAAATGAAAATAATATTGAGGAAGCAAAAAATATAATTGAAAAAGAGAGAGTTGAATATTCTAATAGAAAACCTTTAATAAATATAGATAACACTGATGAAAGAATTGAAAAAGTAATATTAACGCCTTTAATAATGGATTTTGGTTATAAAAAGACAACAAGTGATAAAATTCATTATGGAGTTTCTCCTTCTAAACCTATGACAGAACAAATTATTGATTTATATTTTGGGATTCATAGATATATGTCAAAAAGTCCTTATAAGATATTTAAAGTGTATCCATTTATGGGAATAACGCCTAATAATTATGATATAAAAGATATTAAATCAATGTTGAATTATTATTTTGAAAAGTATGATAGAAATAAAAATTTATTTAAAATATTTGAAGAAAAATTTGAGGATAGATTCAATAAAGAAATAATTTCACTTGATTTAGAGAAATGTAATGAATCAATCCATTTTAAATCTTTAAAAGATTATTTTTTTGCAGGAATAAAACTTTATCCATCTTTGGGATGTGATTTGTCACCTAAAGACTCAAAAGAAAAAGAGAAAATTAAATTTATCTATAAATTTTGTAAAAAAAATAAAATACCAATAACAATTCATTTTGTGACTGAGGGCTTTGGGGCAGCCGAAAATGTAGAAAAACTTACAAAACCAGACAAAATAAATTATATTCTAAATAAATATAGAGGTATTTATTTTAATTTAGCACATTTTGGCTTGACTGAAGAGAATGGCAAATATAAAGAAACAGAATGGAACGTTAAAATAAAAAAAGCAATTTCAAAGAAAAATAAAATTTATACAGATATTTCATGCAAACCTTATGATGTCAAAAATAAGGGACTTGATGAAAAAATTGATAAAGCAATTGATCAAAATCCATTGTTAAAACAAAGAACTTTATTTGGTTCTGATATACCAGTAGTTTTACTTGGAGTTGATTCTTATAAGACATATTTGGAGAAATTTATACAATTATCAAATAAAAAACCAAATTATAAAAAATTTTATCGTAAAAACGCTTATAATTTTTTGTTTGGGAAATAGTTTTTATTACACAGATTAATCGTATTGTCACAGATTTACAGTGATTAAATTATATAACTATATATAAAGACAGTACTTAAATCTTAGAATTTATGACAAATCAAAAACTTTTTAGTATATCTGTATATCTCAAATAAAATTTGTAATTTTTGACAAAATAAAAAGTTTCTACTATAATAATAGAAGGGGGTTTTATGATAAATATAGGAAAAAAGCACACTGAAGAAAAATTAAATCCAGATAAACAAGAAAAATATTTATTTGAAGAGATTAAAATTATTCAGGATATAATAAAAAGAATGGCAGGAAACTCTTTTCTTATAAAAGGTTGGACTTTAACTTTAGTCGTAGGTGCTTTGTTATTAAAAGGGTCTATGTATCAAGCCTTAATTGCTTTTATACCAGCAATTCTTTTTTGGTTTCTTGATGCCTATTTTTTGAGACAAGAAAGATTGTACAGAAAACTTTATGAATGGGTTGTAAATAATAGATTAAAGACATCTGACTACATTTTTGATATGAATGCTTATCGATTTGATAATAAAGTACCTAATATATTTAGAATAATGACATCTATAACGCTTTTAATTTTTTATATTTCGATTATTATTTCAATAATAGTTTTTTTTGTATTATCTATAAATATTATTAAATAACAGTATTATTACATGTAATAATTTATAAACTATATAGCAACAAAAACATAGCTCTGTCACTGGGGACAAACCTATTTTTTAGGAATGTTTATTTTTGAACAATTTTTTTATCAGTCAATTTAAAAATTTATATATAATATTATATAAAAAAAACTAATTTTTTTGACAAACTCAACTCGTTTGATTATAATTGAAAAGGAAAAATATTTTCTTACAATAGATTTTTAACGTTTTTAGGAGGATATATGAAAAATTTTTTTTTAATATTTTTGATTTTCTTTTTATTTATAGGGTGTCTATCTGATAGATACGAAATTAAAGATGGAAAAAGAGAACCTGTGTTACTTCGTGAATTTGACGATAATGCAAAAGGGCATCTTTTTTGGTCTTCCTTAAAAGATCAAAATGGCAAATATATAAAAGAAAACAAAAAGGAAATTCTATTTGACTCTACGAGGGATACTTTTATTTATGTGCATGGTTGGCAGGGTGTTGGTTATTTTGGATGGACAACACATTCTATAATGACAGGACCTGGATTTTTCTTAGGACCTATTGCTATAATGATAAGCATGATGTACAATGTACCTGGTGGTGGTGCAATGATTGCTGAGTTTAAAAAAAGACAAGCAGATTTTAATACCTCTGTTTTTGACTGGCAAGAATACAATAGCATAGCAGATGATTATGAGACAAGCCAAAACCTTCCTCTACTCGAAAAAAATCTAAAAGAAAACCCAAAGGATTGGCCCCTACTTCCCAAAAACCTTTCTGACGAAATCGAACTTTTTGTTACAGAAACAAATTATCAGAAAGACATTTATTTAGTTTGTCATTCTCTTGGTAATCAAGTTGTAATTAGAGCATACAATATGATGCCAAAAAAAGTACAAGAAAGAATTAAACTTATTGTCCTTTTGGACCCATTCACAACAAATTATTATAATTATATGAGTAAAAAATTAAATGTTGATACAGACTGGATAGCAGGTTCTACAAATGGTTGGGTTAAAGATGAGTTAATTGATTTAATTAAAAAGAATGAACTTAAAGACAAACTTGTTGTTATTCCTTCATCGGATATTGGTAAAAACTGGGTAGATGATATTGCAACACCTTTAGAACTCAAAGTAATTGATAATACAAAAGAAGTTCCTGTTGATGGATTTTACGCATTAAGAACAAAAATATTACATGACAAAATTGTAGACAAATTCTTCATTGAAGGCAAATTTGATGAAGAACTTGGAATAAAAAAATAAAAATTTAAGAATAGTAGTTTTTAAGACCTATCAGGTTTCAAAAACCTGACAGGTCTATTTTTTATTTTATTTAATTTTGAAAAGTGCCACATCTGAGATTGAACTCTTTATGCTCAATTAGTAATTTTGAAATCTGGTTAATTGTAAAAATGCCTTCTTCTATAAAAAATTTGCCAATGGGGAGATTGTAATTTTTTTGTTTACCAAGTATTACATTTAGTTGAAAGTTTGTTAAAAGTTGCATCCTTACCGCAGTATCGCCAAATTTTTCGTTTGGTTTTATATTCTTTAGTATATCTGTAATATCTTCTTTTTTTAAGAAATTAAAATCAACTCCAATTTCTCCAATGCGTGGTCTTAACTTATATTGCCACACTAAAGACCTAATCATTGTGTGCCAATCAATTAGTTTTGAATAATAAAGATATTCAGAAAACCTCAGCCTTCTTTTTGGAAAAATTCCAGAAAAATAAATTTTTACATAATTAGTTTGTTGTGCTTGATGTTTTTTGTAATATTGATAATTTTGTTTTTCTTCTTTTTTATGAGTGTAATAATTAGTTTTAAAATCCTGCTTTTTAGGTTGAACATTTGTTGGTTTAATATTAATTTTTAAATTTAATAAATGATTTATTTTTGAAGAATCACTTACCACAGAAATTAAAAACTGATAACAGTCATTAATTTTTTTAAATTTCTCATTTAAGATATCCTCGCTTATACCAACGATTAAGGCTCTGTCAGGATGGAATAATTTTGCCTTCTTACGAAAAGCATCCTTAATCATATCTGGTTGTATAAACTTTAGAGTAGAAACAGAATAATCTTTTGCATCAAATATTTCTTTTAATGCGTTTTGAATATTATCAATTGTTAAATCCATAATAAAACTCAATAATATAAATTTATTTAATTAAAACACCTTTTTAAGAATTTTCACTTACAGTTTGCTCATTACTTTCTGCATTTTCATTAATATTAAAAATATCAAGTATATTTATAAGATTACTTGACGTATCATCAATTACCTTAACATTAGATTTCATTTTATCTATTGTTTCCAAAAGTTTTTGCATTGCTTCATTTATGTTATCAACAGACTTTATTATTTCAGATTGACCTAAAGATTGTTCATTTATAGCAAGCGAAATTTCTGATAAAATTCTATCAGAAGATACTGTTGTCTCAAGTATTTCTTTTATTGTTTTTTGAGAAGTTTCCATTACTTCTTTTGCAACCTCTACTATTTCATCGTTTTTATCTATCCTTGAGTTTATTTCTTTTGCAGTAGCTTGTGATTTTTCGGCGAGTTTTCTAATTTCTGCCGCAACAACAGAAAATCCTTTTCCATAGTCACCAGCTTTAGCCGCTTCAATTGACGCATTTAACGCAAGCATATCTGTTTCTTCAGTAATATCATAAATTAATTCTAAAGAGTTTTTTATGTTTTTGGAATGAGAAGTAAGTTCTTCTATACTACTGATTATTTTATCAATTAAAGTAAAACCATGTTTCGCTTTTTCTGCACCTTCAGAAAGTTTACTAGAGCTAATTTTAGTATTATTAGAAATACTTTTTATAGAAGATGCAGACTCTATTAAAGATGCCGATATTTCTTCTATTGAAGAAGCCTCATTACTTGATATGTCAGAAATTTCATCTATTACATTTTTATTGTCTTTTACTATTTTTGTTAATTCTAGAACAACCAAATTGATTCTGGTTGATATGCTTTCAAAATTTTCAATCATTTTATTAAAGTTTCTTATTAAAACACCAATTTCTGTTTGGTTATTAGCATATTTTTTAAAAGTTACCAAATCACCCTTTGCAACTAATAAAGAATGGTTTGATAATTCTGAAATAGGGTTAATCAAAAAATAGGAAAGTGTAAAATAAACTATAATTAAAGTAAATAAAGTTAAAATTAATGTTTGAATAATTGTTCTTATTATCAAAGAAAAAATATATTTATTTAAAAAGTAATTTGTTATAATTAACCTTACTTTACCTATTACTTTTCCATCCACTTCAATAATTTTTTCTTTTGTTATAAAGCCTCTTTTATTTAAAAGTTCTTTTTCTTTTTCAGGAATAAATTCTGAAATTTCCCATTTATTATTTTTAAATTTTCCATTTAAGAATTCATTCTTATCATTTGTTAAAATTATAGCTAAAACATTTTCATTTTCAATTTCAACTAAGATATTTTTTTCTATTGCGTCAGAATCTATATTCCACAAAGCAATACTCATATTCTCAGATAGTCTTTTTGACAAATCCTCAGCATATCGAACCAATTTATTTTTTTCATTTGAATATTCTATAAGATAAGAAAATACGCCAAATGATGAAGATAGTATCATTATTCCAACAAACAATACAGCAACAACTTTTAATACAATAGAATTCTTAAAGTTCATAATAAATTATTCCTGCAAAAATATTTTTAAAAATGCATTTTTTCGTGGTTATCTTTCCCCAGTAATTTGTCAAACGAAATCTGTGTTAATCCGCGACAATTCGTGTTTATACTGAAATGTTTCAAGTTTGTCTTAAATTCAGTGATAAATTTTTTTATAACTTATTTTAAATAAACAAGTTGTAAGAAAACATTTCAGGTATATAATGACATCTGGACGATTATCATTATAAAATCGGCATAATTCAAATTATACTTAAATTTTTTATTTCTCACCAGTATCATGTAGAAGTTTGTATATCCATGTTGATAGCTCTTCAAATGTATATGGTTTTAGTAAAAAATATTTTACACCTAGGCTCATTGTTTCTGATATACGAGGGTCAGTCTTTACAGCAGAGGTTAGAAGAACTTTTATATTTTTATCAATTTTTTTCATTTCAATATAAGCCTCTTTACCTGTTTTTTGTGGCATTACCATATCGAGTAAAACGGCTTTTATTTCTTTATAATTTTCTCTAAAAATATTCACAGCTTCTTCCCCATCTTTTGCTAAAATTATATCATAACCGCATTCTTTTAGGATTTCTTTAGCAGTGTATCTAATATACTCTTCATCATCAACAACTAAGATTAGCCCTTCACCTCTTTGTATTTTATTTTTTTTATGCTTTTCTTCTGTCACATAAGAATGAATTTCTTTTACAGGTAAGTATATTTTAAATGTAGTTCCTTTTCCAATATCTGAGTCAAAATCTATATATCCTTTATGTTGTTTAACTATATTATAAACCATTGTTAAACCAAGACCTGTTCCCTTACCTTTTTCTTTTGTTGTAAAAAAAGGATCAAAAATTAAATCTTTGTATTCTTCTGGAATACCTTCTCCATTATCAGAGACTGTAATATACCAAAAATCCATACCTTCTTTACTATCTACCTTTTTTGAGAAAGATATATCAGAAGATATTTTTTCTATGTTTATATCGATAGTTCCAACTTCATTCATAGAATCTTTTGCATTTACTAATAAATTTAAAAAAAGCTGTTCTATTTGATTTGCAGACCCTTCAGCCCAAGCTGGCTCTTTGGTATGTTTGAAATCAATTTTTATTTGCTTACCAAAAGTATTTCTACAAATATTTACTACCTGATTTATTTCATTATTTAAATCTATCATTTCCATACTTATAGATTGTTTTCGCGATAGAGTCATAAGTTGTTGGATTATTTTTGTTGCTTTTGTAGAAGCTTCTTTTATAGTATTTAGATCATCTTGTAATAGGTGATAAGAAATACTTTTTTTATGCTTGGCTCTAAATTCTATGAGGGTCAGAGTACCAAGTATAGCTCCTAAAATATTATTAAAATCATGTGCTAATCCGCCAGACATAGTACCAATTATTTCAAGTTTTTGTGATTGTCTTAATTGCATTTCAGTTTTTTCTATTTTTGAAACATCATCTATTATGACAACCATTTCTTTCCTTTCATTTGAAACAAGAGGAAAAACATAGACATTATAATATTTAGAATCTCTTATATTTATTTTAATTTCTTCTCTAAATTCAACAACTTCATTTTTTCTCTTAGCTTCTTCAAAGCAATCATAATAATTATTAAATCTTTCTGATACGTCCCACAAAATTTTACCTTGTATATCATCTTTATTTTTGCCAATCATTTTTCTGGCAGCGGTATTAAATTGATTGATATAACCTTCATTATTAGTTGTAATAATAGCAGAAGGCATTGCTTCAATTATATTAGAAAGATAGTTTTTTAAATAGTTTATTTGTTGTTCTGCATTAAATCTTGATGTGACATCTCTTGCACTTCCTTGAATTTCAATTACTTCATCATTTACAATAATAGGAGTTTCTTGTATTTCAAGGATTATACGTTCTCCATTTTTATGTAAAATTTCAAAATAGAAAGGCGGTGAATTTTTTTTTGTCTTAAAAACATTCCTCGTAATTTTAAGTGCATCTATATTCATTTTATTAAGAACAAGATATTTTTTCCTTTTTTGTAAGAATTCTGATGGTGAAAATCCAAAATATTTTTCTATTGAAGGGCTTAAAAAAATGAATCTCATATTTTTTGAAATTTTAAAGAAAAAGTCCTGACTTTCTTCAACAAGTTTTTTATATTTTAATTCTGATTCTTTTAAATCATTTTCTCTTTTAAATATCTTTTTAAGCATTCTGTTAAAATTCTTTTTAAGAACATTTAGTTCTTTAACAGAATAATTTTTAACCATAAGACTATGCTCTCCATAAGCGACTTTTGTTGTCTGATATGTTATTTCTAATAAAGGATTAAAAATCAAATAAAATCCAAAAATTATACAAAAAATTGTAATTAATAAACCTATAATAAAATAAATAATAGTTAAGATTTTTATATTATTTAGAGATTTAAAGGCTAAAGAATATTCTTGGAGAAGGATTATGCTCCAATCAACTGAAGATAAATACTCATAAAACACAAAATATTTTATATCATTTATGATTAGAGTTTCTCCCTGATTATTTAATTTCGAACTTTTAACTTCAAAATTTTCTTCTGTAAAAACAGGAACGATTATTTGGTTGGTTTTATCTGTAATTAATACCTTTGTGTCTTTAATTGTTTCAAAAAAGCTAGTTATCATTGATAAATTGATAGTTCCTGAGACTATACCAATAATTTCATCGTTTTTTAATATAGGAATACTAATAAATATTAATAAATTACCATTTAAAGGAGAAATTTGTGGTTTTGACCAATATGGATTTTTTGTTGTAAGTACTTTTTCTATAAAATCTCTTTTAGAATAATCTAAATCAGCAAGTTCTATATTTTCTGGATAGGCAAGAATAACTTTTCCATTACTATCATAAAGAAAAATATTTTCATATTTTTTATTATGGTTAAACACCAAATGAATGAATTTTTTTATATCCTCATTATTAGTATGAATAGCATTTCTTTCTTTTATATAATCTGAGATTAATTCAAGATCATAAGAAGCTTCATCTAAAAAGTTTTCTATTTTTTGTGAAATATTTTTTACAAAAGATATATTCTGATTTAAATTATAGTTTTTTGAAGAAAAATAAATAATAATAGTTGAGCCAAGCCCTATTGTAATAATAGGAACTAGAAAAACAAAAAGGGCATAATATATTATAAGATTTTTAAGCTTTATATTGTTCATGAAAACTTCCTCACATTATATACCAAAATTCATATAGATAAGAAAACAAGAGGGTAGATAGCCCTTGTTTTTTTCCATAAAACTCATTTTAGTTTTGATATATATTCTTCATATTAATATAGTAGCATTTTCTTTAAAAAAGTTAAATAGAAAAAAGTCAATTTTTTTTCTTAGTTCTTTTTAAGTAATTAATAAAGTCAGATAAATTTAGAAGAATGCTGAATAGAAAAGCGATGCCAAACACAATCATAGCTACAACTGTTGTAAGATTTATATCAAAAGATATTCCACTTATTTTAAATACTAAAAACTGTATGTAAGAATCAAAATTATCGATAATGCCAAGTTTTGCCCTAACTTGCCAATGCCAATCTGTGCAAAAACAATACCCAATACCGTAGAATATTCCAAGTATAAACCATGAAAAGGCAGTCAATGACAGAGTAATCAAATTTAGTAATCTTGTTTTCTTAAATAAAAAGCCAAACAAATTAAAAAAGATTAGTGATGTATGAAAAACAAAGAAAAAATAATTTAAAAATTTGTATAATAACATAATTATATGTTATTAATATTTATAATTATTGTCAATAATTTTTTGAAATAAATTTCACTTGCCTTTTCTATTTTTTTATATTAGTATATTAGAATATAATAATATAAAAAGGACAAACAAATGAATAAAATTTTAAAAATAGTGTTGGGGTTAGTGATTGGTGGGTTGATTGGTTTTATATATTACAAAACGATTGGCTGTTCATCTGGTGCATGCCCTATAACATCAAATCCATTTATGAGTATTTTATACGGAGCAATTGCAGGGCTTCTTATAGCATTAGCATAGAAAAGACTACATCTAAGTTTAGCAAATAGGTAAGGCTTTCTTAAAATTTACATTTTTTAGAAAGCCTTGATTATTCAAACAAATTTAGTCGTATTTTTTTATTACAACAAGTAGGCTTGCCAAAATTACAAGTTCTGTAATTAGAGTCAAAATCCACAATTCAAAATTTGGTGCAAAATAAAACGAAATTCCATTTTTTGTAGAATGAAAACACCAAACAAATTTTGTTAAAACTACTCTTGCTATCCAGAATATTAAAACAACTATTCCACCCATAGAAACAGCTTTGCTTGTTCCAAAGGCAAAAAATCCAAGCAAAAGTAATAGTCCACAGATGATTTCAACAACGCCAAAAATAACTTCTAAAGTAATATTGCCGTTGTTTAATTTGAAAATGCTTTCATCAACATTTGTTAAAACCCCAAGAACTCCAAGTACAATAAAAAATGCACCCAAAGTAATTCTTAAAAGTTTAATAGTATAAACATTTCTTAACATAAAATTTTTCTCCTAAGATTAACTATATTAATTTTTTAGAACACCTTTTAAATTACTCTCCATTTTTAAATACAATTCTCCCATTTTAGATTTTAATGTAGAAAGAAATTGTTCTTCATTATTAAAGTCAGAATATTTAATTGGTTTTCCAAAGCTTAAATAAACATCACGCCATTTAAAATCTTTTTGAGCAGAAAAACTATTTGTAAGTCCATATATCGCAATTGGTACTACCCCAATGTCCCAATCTTTTGCCATCTTTGCAACACCTCTTTTTAAGTTACCGACTGGTTTGTCCTCAACATACCATCCTTCAGGGAACATAATGATAGAATATTTATCTTTTACCATTTTTTCAAGTTTTTCAAAAGAATTCTTTTGTTTTTCTGGATTATTCATATCAATAGAAATTAGAGACATTCTCCAACACATAAATTTAAAAAGAATGCTTTTAAAAATACCTTCTCTAAAAAGAATAGTAAAAGGATGTCTTAAAAAATATGATATAAAATAAGTATCTGCAAAGGTTTTATGAGTTGAAGCAAAGATTACATTTTTTGTTTCCTTTATATCAATTTCACTTTCAAAAATATGTGGTCTAACTTTTATTCCAAACAAAAAAAGCCTAATAAAAACAATCCAAAATGTTTTATAATGAAATTTTCGTGGTATAAATAATACTGGAAAAAATACAACGCTCCAAAATATTAAAACCAAATAAAGCCTAATAACTAACCATATATTTATTTTATCTCTCATTGCCAATCCCAAAATTTAAATTAATAAAAAGGGTAAAACTTCCCAAAAAATTGTAGATAAAAAATAAAATTTTATCTTAATTAAAAATAGATGTGAGGAAAAAACTTCCTTATACGAATATACAATATTTTAAATTGATTTAAAAGAAATTTATATAAAATTATATTATCTTAAGATAGTTTAAAAAAATAAGAAACAGATGTTGCAAAAATAGAAATTTTATGTCCATCTACAAGTTTTATTAAAAATAATATATTTTTACTTGAAAATTTACTCTAATTTTTGTAATATTTGATTTTTATAAGCAAGGAGAATACAGGTGGAAAATAACGTACAGCAAGATAACGAACAATGGTCATCGGTAATTAAGCCAAAGTCTAATTTATTTGATATTAATTTAAAAGAATTATGGCATTATAAAGATTTGATTTTTTTATTTGTAAAAAGAGATTTTGTTACTTATTACAAACAAACAATTTTGGGACCTCTGTGGTTTTTACTTCAGCCATTGATTTCAACAATTGTCTTTACCGTTATTTTTGGTAATATTGCCAAGATACCAACTGATGGGCTACCTAACATTCTTTTTTATATGTCTGGTATTGTTGCGTGGAATTATTTTTCTACATGTCTTACGAGTAACTCGGCAACTTTTTTGGCTAACGCAGGTATTTTTGGAAAAGTTTATTTTCCGAGACTTGTTATGCCAATTTCGGTAGTTATTTCTAATATTATAAAATTTGGTATTCAATTTTTGTTGTTTTTAGCTATATTAATTTATTTTATGCTAAGTGGCTCTGTTATAAAGCCAAATCTATATATTTTAATTACTCCCTTATTAATAATCCAAATGGGATTCTTATCTTTAGGTTTTGGGATTTTAATTTCTGCTTTAACAACAAAGTATAGAGACTTATCGTTTCTTGTAAATTTTGGGGTACAACTTTGGATGTATGCAACACCGATTGTATATCCGTTATCTAGTGTTCCAGAAAAATGGAAATTTCTTTTTATCATAAATCCAATGTCCCCAATTATAGAAACTTTTAGATATGCCTTTTTGGGTGCAGGAAGTATAAATCCACTCTATATTTCTGTAAGTATTATCGTAACTTTTGTTGTATTTATATCTGGAGTTATTTTATTTAATAGAATAGAAAAAACATTTATGGATATGGTTTAACCAGATTATGATCAAAAACTTATTCTCTGGTTTGGCATTTGGACTTATTTTGCAACTATCAATAGGTCCAGTATGCCTTTATGTTTTAAAGAATTCTTTACAAAAAAACTTATTAAATACAGAGGTTTTAATTTTAGCAGTAGTTTTAGTTGATGCTCTGTATATTCTATTAGCCTTAGCAGGGATTTCAAAATTAATAAAGAATAAAAAAAATATCTTAATTTTAAAAATTTTTTCCTTTATAATATTATTTTTTTATGGCTTTTTTATAATAATTTTAGAATTTAACCTACCGCATCTAAATCTTAATTTTTTTAAAGATTTTGATAACCCTTTTTTAACTGGTTTTATTTTAACAATATCAAATCCACTCACCATTATCTTTTGGGGTGGAGTCTTCACATCAAAAATAGTATCAAAAGATTTTACAAAAAAAGAACTTTTTATCTTTTCAGTTGGCTGTATTTTAGCAACGCTTTTATTTTTAAATTTTATTGCTCTATCAGGTGTGCTAATAAAAAATTATCTTACGCCTGATTTTACTAAAATACTAAACCTAATTGTTGGCTTGTTTTTAATATTCTTTTCAATAAAAATATTATTTAAAAAAATCGATTTAAATATGGGTTAAATAAAAAAGCTATTTTTGGCTATTTTGGTTTAAATACATTAGATTTTTAGGTATAATTAATAATAAATGAAATAATTGTTTGGGTTTTGTATTAATAGCATTGATTTTTATTAATTTTTTTTAGAAAAATTAAGTTTTTTAGAAAGATTGTTGATTTTTTTTTTGGGAATTGTATATATTAGTATAAATACGAAATTTGCTTGGATTTTGGGGGGAATTCGGATAATTGTGGTTGTGTGAAAGTTTTGGCTTAGCGTGTTATGAGGATATATGGAAAAACCTGATTTTTCTGATATTTATAAATTTATTGTTTCATTAGGGATCATTCTAATTGGTTCAGCAATAATAGTCCCTTGGTTGATACTTGACAATAATTCTATTTTTACAATAAAAATTTCTGATCTTAATGATTTAACACCTACAGCAAAAAATATTATTTTAAAAAAACAAAAAATATTTGATTTTATTTTGACTATAATACCATACCTTTCTCTGATAATATTTGCTATTGGTTCATTTCTATTAACAATTGGATTGATTAAATGGAATAAAAGGCAAAAAATATCTGATAAAATTCAAGATTTAGAAGCAAAACTTAAAGAAAGAGATTTGAACCCTTTGTCAAAAGAGGAAGAAATAAAAAAAGTAGAAAAAGAAATTACTGAAAATGAAGGTTTAGAGCCTATTGAAAATAATCAAACAGTTCAAAAGGAAATGTTTGATAAAGTTAATAAATATATGCAAATTGAAAATAGTGTTTTTAATATTTTAAAAAAGGACTATGGCTTAATTTATGAAATTAAAAATAATTTAAAAGTATATAACCATGAATATGATATTATAATGAATGAGAAAAATAATTTTTTTAATCAGATTATTATCGAAATTAAATATTATTCTAAAGATATTCGATATACATATTTAATCCAAGGTATAAAAGGATTTATGTTAGCATTAGAAAATTATAATCAATATTTAAATAATAAAAATATATTTTGTAAAGCATATATTCTATGGATATATTCTTCTGAACAACAAAAATATTTATTAGATAAGTATAAAATAAATGCGATAGAAGAAATAAAAAAAACAAAATATAATATAAATATAATTATTTTAAATGAAAAAGATATTCCAAGTGAAGATATTTTGGAGTTAAAATCGCCAAAACCTTCACACAACAGCCAGTAGCTGGTTACGGCGGAGTACCGCCTTCACCCAAATTGCCTTCGTGAGTACACTACGGCAACTTCGGCTACTGGCGAGCCGTTGGGTGAAATTTGAGAAAAGGAGATAAAAATGAAATCTAATATTGATATTCAAGCAAGTAAAATTACTAAACCTTTCCAATTGCTTGCTTCATGGTTTGGAACATTAGCAATAATTAATGGAACATTTATATATGCATCTACTCAGAATTTAAATCCATCATGGTTAAATATAGTATTAATTTTAGCATCTATTATTAATATATACATTTTTGTTTTTAGTATTTATAGACTATTAACAAAATATCGTAATGAACTACAAGAAGATCAATATTATTCAGAAAGAAAAAATAACACTTTAAATGAGAATATTGATGCTAAAGAATACATACAAAATAATAATATTGATAATTCTAATGAAGAATCTGTTAAATTAATTTATTTGGGATTTGCTGTGTCAATCCAATATTTTAGATCAGTTTATGAAATTCAAAAAGGTAAAGAAGAATGGCAAAAATTTGTTAAAAAATGGAAAAAGAATGATTCTTTTGAAACAGAATTAAATGTTCTTAAAGCAATTGGATTTTTAAATATTGAAAAAGGTATTAATAATGCAACAATTACTAATCAAGGGGAAAAAATAATTGAATCCCTTAATTGGATAAAAGCATTTGCTAGAAAAAGGAAAATATGAAATAATCTTTTCTCCAACTTCGCCCAACAAACCGTATGCGTTCGCGGAGTACCACTCAGGTCAAGGTTTTGGATTGCTTTTTTGATGGAAGAGGAAGCAACTCAAATCTTGACCACATTGCCGACGGATTCTGAAATTATAGTTGCTGGTTGATTTGGTTATAATTGATTATTTTAAAATGTCGGCAATGTCATGAACTGTCAACCGTTGCACGCCGTAATTTTTAAAGGATGTAAATATATATGAAAAAAATTATATTTCTATTCTTAGTCATTGTTAATTCGTTAATGTCATTTGGTTGTGAGGATTTTGATTATAATTTAACATTGCAAGATGCAAAAGAACCAATTCAAAGTTATTACTTTAATAATCCAGATTTTCAAAAACAAATATTTCCAATAATTGATAATATACAAATATCTAAAATTTATGAAGTTCATGGTGGTAGAGCTTACTATGGTTTTGGTAAAGACTATACAACTTCAAAAGCAGTAATTAGTATTTCTATTTTAAATGGATATGAATGTGGTGAATGCATAGAAAGAGAAATTAAAAAAGAAAATGAAGAATTAGATTTAGTCGAAAATAAAATATATAGGGGAACTAAGTATAAAGTGCTTTTATCTAAGAATTTTAAAACAATTTTAATTATTTTAGAGAATGGTGTAATCAATTATTTAAAAATTCACTCTAATGAATTAACAATCGAAGAATTGAATGATTTTTATCGTAGTATTAATATTTTAAAGATTATTTCTTGTTTTAATGATAAAATATTTAATAGAATAAACGCTCATTTAAAAGATATAGATGTTATTATAAAATACTACCATTTTCTAAAAAATCATAATCTGGATCAAGCATATCAATTATCAGACAAAAAAGTATCATATGATATTTTTAAAAATTCGTATTCTAATTTAAAAGATATTCATGTGAACTCTTTTAAAGTTTTAACAGATTATAGATATCTATTTTATATTTATGTAAAAAATGAAACCGAACTTTTCGAAACATATGAAGTTACAATAGAAATTAGTAATAATAAAATTTTGAAATCAATAAGTCAAAAAATTACGATGTAGAACAGCACCTACATGTTCCACAGCCTGTTCGGCTGTTCCGGGCTAGCGTCTATGAGAAAACTCAAGAACTTTTTAAACGTTATCATATTCTTTAATTTTTTTTGGATGATTATTTTTGTCTCTCCAATAAAATGGTATTCTTCTTTTTTTAACATTTGAAATATTTTAGAAATAACTTTTCTACGAACTTAAAAGTATTTGTAGAACCTTCAACAATAATATAAGTTTCTGAAGTAAGAAGAGAATAAAATTGTTTTAATGACTCTTCAGAAAAATTGAAACTTAAAGATTTTTTAGTTCCAAAAAAAAGAGTTATCATGTATAATACATGTATAAACGTCTATACGGTGTAGAGTATTATTCTCACCAAAAGTAAGAATTCAATAGATGTTCATCAATCGTTAGTTCGGGGTCAACTTGTAAAGATGCCCCAGTTCCGCGAACGACCATCTATCTATTTTCTTGGAAGTATTTTGCCAAAGACCTAAATAGATTATAGGCACCTATTGATTCTTTCTATATGATTTTATTATCATATACTCGTTAAATGCAATTTTTTGGGCAAGACTTTGATTTATAAATTAATAATTTTTGTTTTTCTTTTAATTTCAATAATATCTTGTAAATCGGAGTATAAAAAAATGTCAAAAAACATTTCTTTTGAAGAACAATATAAAATATTTCAAGATTTAGAGTTTAAGTTAAATGAAGGAGTAACAATTCAAGATATAAAAAGATGGGAAAATGATTCATTTTTAAAGGAACCTTTTTCACTATTATATGTAACATTAGGTCAGGATATAGAAAGAGAACCTTGGACACATATTACAAATAAAGTTTGGTATTTTGATACAGAATGTATTGTTGAAAATGGAGATTATGTAAATATTTTAAAAAGAATACAAATTATGTCTAATAATCAACTATTATTTATTAATTTAAAAGATGAAATAAATATTTTTAAAAAAACAGCAAATGTGTCATTTGTATTAAATAATAAAGAATATAATATAAAATTAAAAGTTAAAGATGATTGGGTTGATGAAAGGTTATTTTCAGAGTTAGTAAAAATAATTTCTAAAAATAATCTAAATGGAAATTTGACATATTTTAATACAGGAGATCAATGTTGCGTTATTGGTTGGGCGACAGAAAAAGAATTAAATGAAATAAGAAGTAAAACTGGATTAAAAGTTGAATGGTTAAAATAATGCACCAAAAAACAGCAGACAACAGCGGATATGTCTCCGTAACCTGTTCGATTGCTGCTCCCTTCGCTCGCTTTTTCGGCAAAGAGAAAAACGTCAAGATACGGGCGAAACGTTATCGGCAAGGGCTGATCTTGGGCTGTTTTTTAAAGTAGTAATTACTTACTCGAAATTCTATTTAACCAAAGAATTTGGGGTTGACTTTTTTGTAGTATTATTTTAAAGTTTAAAATAAGTAAGATAGAGGAAATTAAGGTTTGTGTATTTTGTTGTTAATTGTCATTTGCTAAATTAGAAAGAGGATTTATGGATAAAATTATTTTATTGTATTTTGGTTTTGGGTTTATAGCTTTAGGATCAATTATTATTATTTTTAGAAAATTTATAGGAAAATTATATGATAAAATGGATTTAACTGATCAAGAAAAAAATCATTTTAAAAATAATGTTATACCATTAGTAGGGATTATTTTTATAGTAGCTTCTGTTATATTTTTTGGATTATATTTTATTAATGAAGATATAAAAAACAAAATAATTTATTACATCGAAAACAATAAAAACATATTTTTACTTTTATTAGCAACATTAGCAATTGGATTTAGTTTATTTACAGTAGCAATTAGAATATTTAAAAAAGAAAATAAATTCTTTTCAAAATATGAACCAATGAGAAAGAAGTTTGGAGATTCAAAAGGAAATATAATACATGTAGCAGAATATACAGCAATTCCTTTATTAATTGGAATTTATCTGATATTAAAATATTTTAAAATAATATTTTAATCAACTTAAAACCTGACTAGCAAGATCGACATTTGGACTTCATTGTCCATTGTAAATTTTTCCAAATTTTGGTTAGGGTTACAAGATGATTATGATATTGAAGAATAAAATCTAAAATTACAAAATATCATACCATTCTAAAAAGGTAAAAATTTAAAACTATTAAAAACTATTTGTTCCATTAAAGATGCTGAAATATAATTAATTTTATTGTATTCATTAGAATATAGATAAATTTGGTAAAGATATTTTTTATTGTATTCTAACTTTATTTGATTGCCTGTTTCATCAAAAAACATATCAAAGAGTTCTTTTTTTGCAATAATATTTTTGGGTGTCAAGTATTTAGCAACACCAAGTTTTTTTTGAGTTTTTTCGTCATAAATCCAGAGTTCCATAGAGTTTATTTTTTCTATCAGGCTAATATCAAGTTTTATATTGTTTTTATCCTGATCAAGCTGATTTGCAATTGGAAGTCCATAATTTGCACCTTTTTTATTATCAAAAAAATCAATTATCTCAATATTTCGCTGAATAACGCCGTATTTACCCAAATTAATTTGAGCAATATATTCTCCATTGTCAATATAGTTTTGATGTCTTTTATCAACCAAAGATGCGTTTAGTCTTATAAATTGCTCGTTATTCTCATAAGGAATATTCCAATAAAAAGAATTTGATGGATGGATTAGTCGAATCCATTTTAAATCTTTTGGATTTTTTATCGCAATATTTAAAAATAAATTTAGAATTAACTTTTTGTTTTCATATTTAGATACAATTTGTCCTATATTTACATCTTCTAAAATAGGCATTTCTTGATTTTGAAATTCACCAACCAACTCATCAGTTTTATTATCAATATAAACTTTAAGATAGTATCGTAGGTTGCTATGAGATATAAAATCGCTAAATTTATCATTAATAAAGAAATTATTTTCGTTTATAGAGTCTTTTTGTACGCTTACATTGTTTTTCTCTAAAATTAGATTGTTTTCTTCATCAAATATTTTATAATCACAGTAGAATGCCAAATTATTTTTAAAGTTAAAATTTAAAGTATAATTTACTTTATATATATTTCCATCAGATAATACTGATTCTTCTGGATAAAAAGAATAATTAAAGCCTAAAAATTCAAATTCGACATATTTTTCTATTTTTTCTTCTTTTTTTGTATCGATTTTAGTTGTTTTGTTATTATCTTTTATAATTTTAGTGACTTTTGTATTTTTATTGTCGTTTTTTATCTCTGGCTTTGTTTTACAACTAAATACAATAAGTAATAAAATAATTACAATAAATATATTTTTCATAGTATAACCTTCTAAATTTTTTATTAGATTCACATCATATAGAAGGAATGAAGATTAACAAAATAAGAAAAGCAAAAACTCTAGCATAAATTACTTTTGTTGAAATAACTTGTAATACAAAAAAAATTATAAGAAATAAGAATTTGCTAAAAAGAGTAATTTTTAAACCCTGTATTTCTCTTTCTATTAAAGGTTTGTACTTATTTGTTGTCATTCTAAATATCCTGTCCTATTAAAAAAATATATCCAATTTTTTTGTCTTTGTCAAATATTCACAATATAATTTACAAGAATATCTTGTTTTTTATGTAGAAATTATCTATATTAGTTAAAATATGTCAAAATATAAAGGTGAAATATTATTATTATTATCAACACTTCTTTTTTCTGTAACATCTATTTTTGTTAAAATTGTATCACAATATTTTAATGGAATATTTGTCACATCAATAAGATTTGTACTTGGCATAATCTTAACAATATTTTTGATGCGAGCCTTAAAAATAACATTTAAAGTCGAAAACCTAAAAGACTGGGTAATGAGAGGAATATTTGGCTCAATCGCAATGGTTAGTTTCTACCTTTCTATTTCAATAACAAGTAGTGGCAGAGCGATAATGTTATGCGACATATATCCGATGTTTGTTGCATTGTTTGGATTTTTGTTCTTTAAAGAAAAAATTTTTGCTAACAATATAATTAGTCTTATCCTTTGTCTTATTGGTGTAATTTTTATCTTTTACGATAGAGGAAAATATAATATCTTTGGTGACATAGCAGGTGTTGTATCTGGAATATCTTCTGGAATGGCTATCCACTATGTAAGAAGATCAGCAGTTAATAACCATCCAATTGTAGTATATCTTGCAGCTTGCGTTATTGGGCTTGTTTTTCTTCCATTTTCGTTTATTGGCAAAACAAATTTTAATGTAATTAGTGTAATTTTAGTTTTGATAGTTGGCATTTTGACATTTGCAGCTCAATTTACAATGTCTTATGGATATAAATATGTCAGTGCTACAAAAGGGAGTATTTTAAGTTATTTCCAAATACCACTAACAATGATTTTAAGTATAATGTTTTTGAGTGAAGATTTTAAATCTAAATTCTTAGTTGGAATATTTTTTATAATACTTGGCTTATTGGCAAATCAGTTTTTACCAAACATATTCCAAAAGAAAACAATTGAGAATGAAAAAGAGTATTAAGAGAATTTTTTAGGACTGTTAAGATTTATGTTATTTTTTTAAAATTAATGTTTTACGTTATTTATGAAATTTACTTCTTTTTCAAAAAAACTTTTGAGAACAACTTTATTTTTGTTTAAAGAATAGTAGTTGTTTACATAGTTTATTATTCCGCTTTTTTGGTTATCAGAAATTCCATACATAAAATTTATAAAATCTAATGCTTTATCTAAAAGATTTATATTTAACAGATGAATAAAAACTTCTAACAAAAAATCTATTTGATTTCCAAATTTATCACCATATTTTTCAAAGAATTTTTTTGCTCCATTATAATTTGAAAGAGCAATAAAATCAGCACATAGTAAAAAATAAAATTCTTTATCTCTAAACTTAATTATACTTTCTTCACAAATTGACTCTGCATAATGATATTTTTCTGTATAAAAAGAAATTATAGCTTTTTGATAACTTAATTTTTTTTCTACGTCACTAGGATCAACAAGAATGTCTTCAAGATATAATTCCCAACCAAAATTATTAAATCTTTGAGATTCTTCATACTCTCCAAGTTCAATCAAACAGTCTATTTTATTTATTAATGCTTCTATTTCACCGCTGATTTCAAAGAGTTTGCCAAAAAAGAAAGAGGCAAGATTTATTTTATTGTTGTCTTTTAATTTATATGCTAAAAGTAAAAATCTCTCTTTTGGCGAAAGATTCTTAAAATCTCTATCAGAAATTCCAGATTCTGCTGCCATTTTTGTAAGGTTATATCTTCTCTCGTATAAATTATAAGTCTCATCAATTTCCGTAAAATCCATTTAAAAAAATCTCCTATATCTTTAAAATTACTACTTTAATACTATTTTTTCAATATTTTTTACAAATTTGGAAAGTTTTTTCATAAATTTAAATCATATTGCTTAGGTATTAGCCTTTTATTTTTTCTGAAATAAAATTCTAATCTAAAAGTTTCTAAAATTATTTTATTTATTTCTTTTTTTGTTTCAATATTTTCTGTTTTTAAACATTTTTTTTGTTTCAGAATTTTTTCGCCATAGTAAAAAAATAATGTTGTTAGCTTAAAAACATCATCGTCAAAAAAAATATTTGGATTATCATCTTTTATAATTTTTAAGAATAAAATTACATAATAAAAAATATATAAAGAATAATGAAAATCTTCCTTCTGTAAATGAGAAATTCTTTCAATAACATTCTTTAAATATATCCTAAAGTCATCGAGTCTTGAAGAGTGGCAGGAAAAATAAATCATCTTAATATTTTCTAATAAATTATTTTCTTTGCCAACACTCTCAATTTCTAAAAAAATATCTTCTACTTTTGTTTTAAACATATTTTTCTCTAATTTAATAAATGTCATTCTAAAAAATTTACGGAATAATAATGCTAAAAATGAAATTTTTTTTAACTTTTTTATTTGAAGAGTCATTTATAAATGAGACTTGTTAGATTTTTAAAACCTGACAAGTCTTTAACAATACTTTTTAAGCCATTTATTTATAGTTTTAATTATAGAGTCTTTGTTGTAAGGTTTTGTTATATAATCATTCATACCAGATAATATTCCTTTTTTTATATCATCATCATAAGCATTAGCAGAAACTCCAATTATGGGAGTATTATTTTGGGCATCTCTTAAATTTTTTGTTGCATCATAACCATTCATCTTTGGCATCTGGATATCCATAAATATTAGGTCATAATTTTTTTTTCTAGCAAGTTCTATTACTTGTTCTCCGTCATCTACTATATCAAAATCAACATTAAGTTTTTTTAGAATAGTCCCAATTAATTTTTGATTTATTTCATTGTCTTCCGCTATAAGTATTTTTATAATATTATTTTGATTCATTTTAGATATATCTTTTATTTCTTTAACAATTTTTTCCTTATGTAGAATTTTAGTTATAGGTGGTAAATCAATGTTTATTTTTCTTGTTTTATCCAATATTTCGTATAATTTATCTTTTCTTATTGGTTTTGGAATATAACCATTGAACCAATTGAGTAATTTCATCTTTGCTTCATTTTCAATAAGTCCTTTTGGTGTAAGTAATATTAATTTAACACTATTGACATTTTGCCTAAGATTTATTTCTCTTCCAACATGCCATCCTTCATCCTCATTCACTTTAAAGTCTATTATAACAATGTCTATTTTTTCTTTCTCAATTATAGTAAAATATTCTTCTTTATTATTTGAAATTAAAATTTTACATTTTGTGTTTTTTAGATATAATTGCAATATTTGGAAAGTTATTTGATTATTAGAGATTAGTAGTATTTTTAGATTAGTAAAGTTATAAGTTTTTTCTTCAAGTTTTTTTTGTGCTGATTTTTCAAAATTAATTTTAAACCAAAAAGAAGAACCTTTATTTATATCACTTGTTACCCCTATTTCGCCACCCATAATTTCTACTAATTTTTTTGAGATAACAAGCCCAAGCCCTGTACCTCCAAATTTTTTTGTAGCTGTTGAATCAAGTTGTGTAAATATGCTAAATAATTTTTCAATATTTTTTTCTGAAATGCCTATTCCTGTATCTCTAATCTCAAATAATAATTTAATATTTTTTTTTGTTTCCTCTTCTTTTGTTAGATGAATCGAAATTTGACCTTTATCAGTAAATTTTATAGCATTACTTAAAAGATTTAATAAAATCTGTCTTATTCTACCAGTATCACAATTAATTGTAGGTAAACTTTCATCTATAAAAAATTCTATCTCAAGGTTTTTCTTATGAGCCGAAAAAGAAACAAAGTCAATTGCATCATAAATTAATTTTTCAATATCACAATTTTCTATATGAATCGAGAGTTTTCCAGATTCAATTTTAGAAAAATCGAGTATATCATTTATTATTTGAAGTAAAATTTCACTGGAAAAACAAATTGACTCACTGTATTCTTTTTGCTCAGAGTCTAAGTTTGTCTCTAAAAGAAGTTTTGACATTCCAATTATTGCATTCATAGGAGTCCTTATTTCGTGACTCATATTTGCAAGAAATTCTGATTTTGTTTTAGTTAGTAATTCTGCTTTTTCTTTTTCTCTTCTAAGTTCTTCTTCTATTTTTTTATGCTTTACTATATAAGAACGCAATTTAAGAACCGAATTTATTCTTGCCAAAAGTTCTACTGCTGAAAACGGCTTTTTTATATAATCTGTTGCTCCTATTTCAAAACCTACTTCTATTTTATTTTCTTCCATAAATGCTGTTACAATTATTATTTGTGTATCTTCACAACTGGGAAGTGATTTGATTTTTTCACATAAATCAAACCCATATATATCAGGTAATATTAAATCAAGTAAAACTAAATCAGGACAAAAATGCTCTATTTTCTCTAAAGTTTCTTTTCCATCTCTTGCCTCTTCTAGAATAAATTTATTATTTAAAATAGTTTTTAATAATTGTCTAATTGAATACTCATCATCTACAATTAATATTTTTTGTTTACTCATAAATCTTGTCCCTTATTCTTATATTGAGTTTTACAGATTTAAAATATAGAGATAGTATATTATTTTAATACATTATTTGTTATTTTGCAATGGAATATAGAATTTTATCTTTGTTCTGTAATTCATTTTATTTTCTACAAAATTATCACTTTTAAAAGTTAAATGTTCTTTTTACAAATTTTAAGAATAGAGATTAATGTTAGTATATTTTTTTTAACTTAATTTTTTTATTTTACTCAATTTTAGTAAATTTTCCATCTTTTACTATAAATAAGAAGTATTCTTTTTCTGCATCACCAAATCTATCTATATGAATATTACCCATAACACCATTAAATACGTCCATATTTAGAATGCTTTGTTTTATTTTATCTGATTTTAGGCTTTTAGAGTTATAAAGTCCTTGGGTTAAGAGTGTTGCAGCATCATAGCCAGCAACAACATCAAATGATGGTTCTGTATTAAATTTTTTAATATATTTTTCTTTAAAATTAAGATAAGTTTTTAATTTTGATTCTTTATCAAAATGATGTGAAAAAACAACACCTTCCATACTTGCACCGCCATATTGGATAACTTCATCAACCATTGCCCAACCACTTGAGAAAATTGGTATCGAATTATTTGATTTTCTTATTTGTTGGCAAAGTAAAGCAGTATTTATTGTGCTTGCTATAATTAAAATTCCATCAGATTTTACTTCGAGTAATTCTTTCACAAAATTTATATAACTAACAGAAGTGTTTGACTCAAATTCTTTAGTAAAAATTATTTGTCCACCGAGTTCTTCGTATTTTGTTTTAAAATTGTTTAGCCATTCCAAAGAATATGTTTTATTTGTAGAATCATATATTACACTAATTTTTTTTATATTATTATTGTAAGCATAAATAGATTGTTTTAAAGATTCTGTTTCATTACCTATTGGGCTTACCCTTAGAAAATAATCATCAATTCCTGCAATACCTTCTTTTGCTGTTACAGTTGTTCCAATCATAAGCGTTTTTGTTTGATTTATCAAATTAAGTGAAGCAATTGTCATACTGCTTGTTGTATGTCCTATTATAGCAACTACTCCTTCATCTATTAATTCTTTATCAATTTTTTGGGATATTTCTTTGTCATTTTGGTCATCTTTTATAATTAATTTTATTTTATTTCCTCTTATTCCACCTTTTTTATTAACTTCATCTATAGCCAAAATTACTCCATTTTTTACTGCAATTCCAGTATTTGAGGTAACGCCAGTTAGTGTTCCAGAAAAGCCTATTTTTATTGGCTTGTAATTATTACAACTAAATAATATAAAACTTATAATAATATTTATAATAATATATAAAAAAATTTTCATTTTTTTTACCTCATTTAAAATTTAAAAACTTCATTATTATAATATTATAACACCAATTATTGATTTGTTCTAAATAAAATTAATATTTTTTTAAATTATTAAAGAAAAGTATTGATATTTTTTATTTTTAAATATAAAATATAAGTCGTGACATAAAGTTAAAGATAAATTTTATCGAAAATTCATTTATAAAATATTTAGGAGGTTTTTCTGTGGCTAAATCAAAAAGAAGTAATTATTTAATAGATAAACCATTTCAACTTGGGTTTATTGCAAAATTTCTTTTAGTAATTCTTGCAACAGTAGTAGTTACTTTTGCTGTTATTGCGTTGTATTACTACCAGGATTCTTTATTGGGGACAAATAGACTTGACCAGAACATTAGTATAAAGACAAGAGGGCAAAAATCTACCTCTGAAGGGTATAAGATCTATAAATATGATAAAGAATCAATAGATGTTTATGAAAAAACTGAAAATGGTAAAAAAATTTATATTTGTGAAAATCCTTATACAAGTGTAAATTTTAAAACAGGAGATGTAATAGAAAATATTATGGAAGGTCAACTCGAGCCTGCTTATGGACCTCTCTCACAAGAAACAAAAATGTTTTATATTATCATTTTTCCTTTGTTGTGGTTATCTTTGGCAATTTTAGCTATAATTTCTTTTTATTCACTATTTTTCTCTCATAGAATGGCAGGTCCAATTTACAGACTTAGAGTTTCTCTTGATAGAATGATAGCTGGCGATTTTGATTTTAAAATTAGAGTTAGAAAAAATGACTTTTTTATTAACATTGTAGAAAAATTAGAACACTTAAGACTCAAAATAAAAAATAACGATTTAGTTGCTCCTATGCCAAAAGATAAACTTTTAGAATTAAAAAATTTAGTTCAAAGCAAAGCAAGTACTGAAGATATTGTAAAAAAAATAGATGATCTTATTTCTTAATAAATAATATTTTTTATTATAAGGCTATTTTAGAAATTTATATTTCTGGAATAGCCTTATTTTTTTCTGGGAGGGAGAGAAAATTTGAAAATAATAAATTTTTGCTATGAGATTTACAAAAACTATTACTAAAAGAAATATTATTTTTACAATCTCAAGAAAAACCGTTACATTATGAATTTTTATAAAAATATAATAAAATCTCTATCTACTTCATAAAGGATTATTTAAATGACAACCACAATTACATATAATGAAATATATCAACAATATTTTCAACGAATAGTAAATTATTTATCACGAACGGTTGGCTCTGATGATGCAAAAGACTTGGCACAAGAGGTTTTTTTAAAAGTATTTAATTCAATCGATAAATTTGAAAATAAATCTTCTACTTATACTTGGGTATATAAAATTGCAACAAATCTTTTAGTTGATAAAATGCGAAAAAAACAAATTATCGTTGATAGATGTAATTTGATTGATAAAGAATTATTCTCTAAATCAAAAGTTGAATACCTTAAAAATGAGTTTAGGATTGTACAAGATGAAATGCACCAATGTATTTGTAGTTATATCAAAATATTACCGCTAAGCTATCGTACAATAATTATATTACGAGAATACGAATCTATGTCAATTGATCAGATTGCAGAAATTATGAATCTCAAAATCGATAATACTAAAAAACTACTTTTAAGGGCAAGAAAAAAATTAAAAACAGTCTTAAATGAAGGATGTTTATTTTATTATAATGAATTAAATCAATTTTCTTGTGAAAAAAAATAAAAATATCTGTCTCCTATTTGCAATATTTTTCGTCTAATAAAATATATTAAATTTTATGGAGGATATTGCATGAAAGAATGTGAAAAAGATTCTAAGGAAAATATTACGCTTTCTATCTCAATGACAAATGGAAAGTGTGCTGTTGGCGAGAATGTAGGTGAGGAGTGTTTAAAAAATAATAATGTGCCAGTATTATCTTGTGAAGGTGCGTGTATTCGCGGAGAAATAGCGAGGTTAGCTGCAAATTATGTTTCTAAACACAAAAATTTTAAAAGAGGTTGTCACGGTGAATTATTTACTGTGCCAAATTCAAAAATTGCTCAATGGATTCTAAATGCCGAGAAAGTGGTTTGTATAGATGGATGTTTCTTAAAATGCCATTCGAGGATATTAGAAAATATGATAGAACCTTCAAAATTATTTGTTTTTGATGCTTTGTCTCATTACAACAAATATAATAATATCTTTGATATTGATGGTGTCCCTGAAGTAGAAAGAAAAGAAGTTGCCGAAAATGTTGCTCAATGGGTTTTAAAATCAATTGAGGAAAATAAAATTCTAACCAATAATAGTAGTTGCTGTAAATAAAATTGTTCTATTTTATTCAAGCCGTATATGTGTTACTGACTCATATACGGTTTAAAATTATAATCAAATTTAATTACTTGAACAATGGTAACTCTTTAGAAAAATAGAATAATACCTTTGTTCCTTTGGGGTAGGTCAAGAGACTGTTTTTTTCAACTAATAATCATTCAAATAATTAAATTTATTCCCCAATCACATAAAATTTAAAAAAAATGTTGACACAGTTTTATTAACTTTGATATAGTTGTTTATATTGTTTGAATATTAATTTAGAGGTATATAAAATATAACTTTAACGATTTACTTTATTAAAAGTAAAGTGATCTATTTAATAATAAAAGGCTTGGTCTTATTATTGTTAAAAAATTGAGTTCAAATTAATAAAAACTTATTAAATAAAAGGTTTTTAAATGTTATTCGAAAAAACTTTTGGTTCTAATGGAGTTCATCCAGAAGATTATAAATATTTAACCTGTCAGAAAAAAATAGAGAGTGCCTATGTTCCTAATATTGCTTATGTTCCAATTATTCAGCATATAGGAAGTCCCGCCAAGATAATTGTAGAAATCGGGCAGAAGGTAGAAGAAGGGCAACTAATTGCTTCTGCAGAAGGTTTTGTTTCGGTTAATGTGCATTCTCCTATACCAGGTAAAATTGTTGGTTTTGAAGAACGGTATATAAGTATTGGTAGAAAAAGTAAGGTGATTGTTATTGAACTTGATGGTGAGTTCAAAAAAACAGGCAAAACTTTTACTAACGTAGATTATAACAATTTTTCAAAAGAATATATACTAAAAGCGATTAGAGAATCTGGAGTTGTTGGACTTGGAGGGGCGACATTCCCTACTCATGTTAAATTATCTATCCCAGATGGCAAAAAGGCTGATACTCTTATAATAAATGGCACTGAATGTGAGCCTTTTATTACTTGTGACCACAGACTTATGCTTGATAGAAGTGAAGATTTACTCGATGGAGTTAATATAATAAATAAAGTTATAGACGCTCAAAATGTCTATATTGGAATAGAGTCTAACAAAAAAGATGCAATTCAAAAACTAAAATCTTTGTGTAAAAATAAATATAAAATAAAAATCATTCCACTTGCTGTAAAATATCCTCAAGGGGATGAAAAACAATTAATTAAGGCTATTACTGGACGAGTAGTCCCTGTTGATAAACTTCCAGTTGATTGTGGGGTTGTGGTTCTCAATGTTTCTTCTACAATTGCTATAAAAGAAGCTGTTGTATATGAGAAACCTCTTATTGATAGAGTCGTTACAATTACAGGTAATGGAATAGTAAATCCAAAAAATTTAAAGGTAAAAATAGGTACTTTGGTTAAAGACTTGATAGAAGAATGTGGAGGGTTAAAACCTAATGTAAAAAAAATAATCATTGGCGGTCCTATGATGGGTTTTTCTCAGATGAATCTAGAAACTCCAATTACAAAAGGTTGTTCTGCAGTAATTGCTTTAACAGATGAAGACAGTAAAGATTTTGAACAAAATGCTATTTGTATCAGTTGTGGCAAATGTATAAATGCCTGTGCATTTGGGCTTATGCCGACTATTTTAAATAAATACATAAAAAATAAACTTTACGAAAAAGCATTGGATTCTGGATTAATGTTTTGTAAAGAATGTGGGGCTTGCTCGTGGGTATGCCCAGCACGTATTCCTTTAGTTCAGATTTTTAGAATGGGTAAAGATATATCGAAAAAATTAATTTTATCAAAAGGAAAATAGTTATTTATGGAAAAAGATATTAAACTTGTAGTTTCCTCTTCTCCTCATATTCTAAATTATGAGTCAACCAAAAGTATTATGTGGACTGTTTCTATATTTTTACTTCCTGCGACTATTTTTGGTGTTTATGCGTTTGGTATTTACGCTGCATTTATAGTTTTAGCGTCTATACTGACAAGTATTACAACAGAAGTAATAATTTTAACTATACGAAAAAAAGCAATTTGTATTGACGATGGCTCAGCATTTTTAACTGGGCTTTTAGTTGCTATGAATATGCCACCATCAGTTCCTCTTTATATACCAATCATATCATCAATATTCGCAATAGCAATTGTAAAACATGCTTTTGGCGGTCTTGGACAAAATTGGGCAAATCCAGCAGTAGCAGCAAGAGTTTTTGCTTTGTTTGCATGGACTAAAGAAATGACTACTTGGTCTACTCCTTTTATTACGGACTCTGTTACAACAGCGACTCCTCTTGGAGCATCAAAAGTAGCTTTAGTAGAAAATTTTGGAATAGGTCACATTACATCTGCAACTGCAAGTAGTGGTGGAGTGTCAGCTTCTGGACCTTTAGAAATATTAAGGCTTGTTTCTCCAGATGTCTTAAAAACAGATGTTACATATTTTAAATTATTTTTTGGATTAAAGGCTGGTTGTATAGGTGAAATATCTATATTTTTATTGCTAATTGCGGCTATTTATTTAATATATCGTAAAATTATCACACTTGAAGTACCATTTTTCTTTTTGGGAACAATAGCATTATTTGCATGGATTTTTGATGGTTTAAAATATGGTCAAGGATTCTATGCAGGAGACCCATTATTCCATCTATTAACAGGTGGTGCTGTGCTTGGTGCATTCTTTTGTGCAACCGATATGGTAACAACTCCTCTGACAGTTGCAGGAAGGATAATTTTTGGTATAGGTGCTGGTTTAATAACGATTTTAGTTAGAATGTTTGGTGGACTTCCAGAAGGTGTTAGTCTTGCAATATTATTTATGAATATGTTAACTCCAGCAATTGACAGATTTATTAAAATTACACCTCTCGGTTATATTAAACCTAAGAAAACTTAGTTTAGG
>Ga0209727_1000416_pt1 | contig 48398 bp, 64 predicted proteins | sample RifGroC1_FD_183995 | JGI IMG/M metagenome (GOLD analysis project Ga0209727, IMG submission 183995) | Groundwater microbial communities from Rifle, Colorado, USA - Groundwater C1 (SPAdes) (version 2) | ecosystem: Environmental > Aquatic > Deep subsurface > Groundwater | place: Rifle, Colorado... | reverse complement strand
GAGCCGCGGTGGGCAGGCATTGCCGATCTGCCGATAGACCGCCGTCTTCGGCCCGCTCCACGGCCAGTCGGGCGGGAACCCCTGCAGTGCTGCGCACTCTGCCGTCGTGAGACGACGGATCGTGACGGCCGGGCGCTTGTGCTCGCGCCCGGCAGCATCGGTGTAGCGCCGCTCTGCCGCTGCGTCCGTCACCGCGAGCCCCATGGTGCCGCCGGCCTGCGCCGGCACTGTGGGCGCCGGATCGTCAGCCCCGGCGCCGAGTCCGTCGCCGGCACCGAGGTTGCGGATGCGGAGAAGCGGTGGATGCCATCCGCTCTTACCCGCCTGCCCCTGGATCGCGTCCGACGGCAGATCAGGGTACAGGGGGCGGATCGATTGGGCGACGGCGCGATCCACGGCATCGATCGCGAGGAGTCCGTAGGGCGCGCCGCGCGCGTTGTTCGCACTCTGCGTCGGCGCGGGGCTGTCCGGCACGGCGGGCCGGTGCTTGCGCAGGTGACGCGGATCACGAACGAGATAGTCGCGCTCACCCTGCGTCAGCCCCGGTGCCGGGTTCGCAAGCGCAGCCAGATCGCCCAGTGCATCGCGCACGGTCCGCCAGCGCAGCAGCTTCGCGCGCTGCCGTGCGCGCCGCCCCTCGACGGAGGTCGAGTTGAGCAGGCGCAGGACACGAGCCTCGGTCTTGGATGGCCCCGAGGGCAGCCGGCCCGACACCGCGACGAGGTGCGCATGGTGCGCGCCGCAGTCCGATCCGCGGACGGTGGGCGACGGTTCGGCGTCGGTCCCGACGCGGCGATCGCCCGCCGCGACGTGCGCCTCATCCGCGCTCGACACCACCACCGCCTCGCCACCTGCCTCTGCCCAGTAGTCGCCCGTGATCCACTTCGAACGGACGAGTGCCTCGATCGAATGCGTCGGCTCCGGCCAAACGAACGTCCCGGGAACATCGGAGCGGAGGCCGACGATGAACACCCGCCGGCGCCGTTGCGGCACGCCGAAGTCGGCCGCGTCGAGCACGCGCCACTCGATGCGGTAGCCCAGCGCACGCAGGTCTGAGCACACGCGATCGAGATATGGGCGGTGCGTCTTGTTCGTGAGGCCCGGGACATTCTCCAGCAAGACTGCACGCGGTCTGACACGGCTGGTCAGGGCCAGGAAGATCGGGAATCCGTCTCGCGGATCGTACTCACCGAGGCCCGTACCGGCGGTCGAGAACGGTTGACATGGCGGACCTCCCGCTAGCAGATCGACTTCTACCGCGAGCGGCGGGCCGGACGCGATCGATTCCACCGTCAGCGTCCCCTCAAACAACGGCACGGCCGGGAACGCCGCACGGAACGTCGTGCAGGCGCGTGGATCGGACTCGCCGGCCCACACGCAGGAGAAGCCCGCGCGCTCCAGGCCGAGGGCCATGCCCCCGGCGCCCACGAAGGGCTCGGCAACCGTGGGCGTCATCGCCGGGAGTACACGGTCGCGGAGGCTCTCGATCGTGGCGGCTCTACCGCCAGCGCGTCGGCGAGCAGCACTTCCAGCGCCGCGATCCGTGCGATTGCCTCGTCATGCTGATCTCGCACACGCGCGATCTCCTCGGCGAGGCGCCTGTTCCAGGCGCCCGTCGCGTCGGCGCAGTCCTGTCCGCCAGCCCAGCAGCCCTCGACTGTGCCGCGCAAGCGGTTGCAGTTCCGGTACCGGTTACGCATGGCTCCTCGCCTTCGCTCGGGCCGCGAGGCGTCTCCGCTCGAGGCGCCGCTCCTCGCGCGACAGCCACGCCCCGATCGGCACTGCGCCGTTGGTCTCGATCTCGATCCGCGCGCGGACCGCTGGCGCCGGGATCACGATCCCACGGCGGTAGTCGCTGACCGCCTGCCGCGAGCAGGACAGGACGATCGCGAGCGCGGAGGCGCTGCCCTCTCCGGCGCGGCGGAGCCACAGGTCCAGCAGGCGAGAGGCCGCGCGACGGGGAGCAGGCAGCATGCGGTCGCTACTACCAGATCCGGCAAGCCATGTCAAGCGTGACCGGACGTGTCCGGCAGCGCTTGACACGTCCGGCGGCTGGTGGTAGTAGGTGACGACCATGATCCTGCGCGAGAAATTGATGGTGCTCACGAGCGAGACCGAGCAGTGCGAGCGCTGCGAGGGGACCGGCGAGGGTGCCGGTGGCGAGCCCGAGCGGTGCCCCCGCTGTCACGGGCTCGGCCTCGTCCGGCGGGCGCGCTCCGCGCCCCCCCTGTGCGGGTGCACGCACCCGGCCTGCTGCGAGCGTGAGCCGCGCCGCCGACCTGCCACCACCATCGCGGACGCCGCCGACGTCGACGACGTCTGCCCGTTCTGAGGTTCTCCATGGTGATCGCGATCCCCTACCTCTGCATCGACGATAGCATCGAGCTCGATGTCTGCGATGCGTGCGGTGCCGGCTGGCCGGTCCACCGCGTCGCGGCCGGCGTCGAGTGGGACGGCTGCCTGTGCGAGCCCTGCCTCGCTGAGATCCGCGACGGAGGCACGCTGCGGGTGGGCGCCGTCGAGATCGAGCTCGGGTGCCAGGACTGCGGGTGCGCCGGGCACCTCGAGTGCGAGGCTAGCGACCCGGTGGGCTGCTGGACGCGCTGCCTCGCGTGGGCGACGAGGATCGGCTGCGAGGAGAGGATCGAGCGGTTCTCGGCGAGGCTCGCTGACGCGATCGAAGCGATGGGGCCCGCGGCCGACGAAGGGAGGGTGCTGTGAGCCTGACCCCCGAGCAGCTCGCGGCGAGGCGCACCGGACTCGGAGGGAGCGACGCGGGCGCGATCGTCGGGGTGAATCCCTACTCGGGCGCGTTCGACGTGTGGGCGCGGTTCCACCTCCCGCGCGAAGGCGAGGACGACGACGACCTCCAGTCGCAGCCTGCGCATTGGGGCGACGTGCTCGAGCCGGCGATCGCTGACGAGTACGCCCGCCGCGAAGGCGTACCGCTCGAGCGCTCGGGGACCGTCCGGCACACATCGCACGACTGGATGATCGCGCACCCGGACAGGCTGATCCCCGCCGCCCGGCGCGTGATCGAGGTGAAAACTGCCGGCCTGCGACAGGCGCACCGCTGGGGCCCCGAGGGCTCGGACGAGATCCCGGAGGAGTACCGGCTCCAGGTCGCGCACTACCTCGCGGTGCTCGACTACCGCGACGCGGATGTGGCTGTGCTGATCGGCGGGCAGGATTTCCGCGTGTACCGGATCGAGCGAGACCTTGAGATTGAAGCCGCGCTGATAGAAGTGGAGGAGGAGTTTTGGCAACGGTGCATCGTCGGCGGCGAGCAGCCGGCACTCGACACCTCGCCCTCTCGCGAGGAGTGGATCGCGAGGCTCTACCCCAGCGCCCGGCTGCCGGAGCGAGAACCGACGGACGATGACGTCTCCCTCGCCCTCGCGTACGCGGAGGCGAGGGAGGAATCGAAGCGCGCGGACGAAGCGAAGGCGATCGCGCGCGCGCGGCTCTGCGAGGCGATCGCGGACGCGGAGGGATTTCGCTGGGGCCGTCGGGGCAAGGCGACGTGGACGAGCAGCGCGGGAAAAACCGCCACCGATTGGCAGGCGGTGGCGCTCGAGGCGGGCGTGACCGAGGCACAGGTACTTAGGCACACCACTATCAGGCCCGGACCGCGCGTGCTGCGCGTGACCGTGGCCGAGGAGTAGAGCCCATGGGCGTCGACGAGAACGGGAACGATGGATCTGCACCCACGAAGGCGCTGGCGACGCGCTCCGAGGAGGACACGGCAGCGCTGCGGGCCGATCCTCGTGCTTTTGAACCGGCGGATATCCGGCAGGCGCAGTGGATCGCCGCGCAGCTCGCGAGGAGCGGCCTCGTGGCAAAGGCGCTCACGAACAAACCCGAGGCGATTTTCGGTGTGATCGTTCTCGGCCGCGAGCTCGGGCTCACGGTGTGGCAGAGCCTCCGCTCGATCTACGTCGTGGACGGTCGCGCGACGATGAGCGCGGCGCTGATCGTCGGGCTCTGCCTCTCGAGGCGGGACGTGTGCGCGTACCTGTCGCCGGTGGAGACAACGGCGGAGCGCTGCACGTACGCGGCGAAGCGCGTAGGCGGGCCGGAGGCCAGATTCTCGTTCTCGCTCGCCGACGCTGCTCGCGCCGGGCTGACGGGCAAGGACGTATGGCAGAAATACCCGGCGGCCATGCTGCTCGCGCGGGCTGGGACGATGGCCGCGCGCGCGATGTTCCCTGACCTCGCCAGCGGACTGTACGACCCCTCGGAGATCGAGCTCGAGGAGCGCGACGTCACGCCCCGCCCGGCCGAGGGCGAGGCGAAGACCGAGAGCGCCGCGCTCTCGACGATCAAGCGGAAGCTCGCCAGCGCGCAGATGCCCGCGCCGCAGACGCCCGCGGCGAAGACCACGCCCGCGGCGAAGACCACGCCCGCGGCGAAGACCACGCCCGCGCCGCAGACCACGCCCGCGCCGACCGAGGAGGAGATCCCGTGACCACACCCAGGCACAAGTGGAAGTACAATTCCGCCTCGAAGCCATGGGGCGCAATCTGCACGGTCTGCGGAATGCGCCAGCGGCTAGGCCGCGCTCGGAAGGCAAAGAACGGCGTAATACAACTCGTGCAGCCGTTGATCGTCACGCTGCCGAACGGAACAGACGTCGAAATGAGAGCACCACCTCCGTGCGGCGCGGCGCGGGTGAGGTGATCCAGTGACCCGCAAAATCGCAATCGCGATCGTGTTCGCCGGCGGTATCATAGCGGCTCTGGTCGTCGGTAACGTCGAGCCCGAGAAGCAAGATGCGGTCGTCGGTAACGTCGAGCAGGATACCGTCACGGTGCACGCGGCAGACTGGTTGTTCGTGCCCGACACGGCGGCGGATGATTACACGATCGCCGTCGATGGCCGCACGACGGTGACCGTCGAGTGCGCGAACGCGCGGGTGACCGTCCGCCGTAGCGCGAGCGAGGTGGTTCCGTGATCTTCCGCGATCAGCTGATCCGGCTGAACACCTACCCGGAGGCGCTCCTCGACGCCGACGACGCCTCCCGCCTGCGGAGCCTCGCGCGGTCGGCGCGCTTCGTCCGCCGCATCCTCCCTCTCCACCTCGTCCGCGCTGCACTCCGCAAGGTGATCCCGTGACCAGCCTCGATCTCCATCCGCTCCAGCGCGTGATCCCCGATGGCTCGGTGCTCCGCGTGATCGATCTCGAAACCACGGGTGTGGACCCGGCGACCGCGATGATCGTGCAGATCGCGATGATCGTGCTCCACCCCTCGGGCGAAATCCAGCGCTGGTGTTCGCTCGTCGACCCCGAGATCCCGATCCCGGCAGAGGCCACGACGATCCACGGAATCACCGACGAGCGCGTGCGGGGCGCGCGGACGTGGGCGCGACTCGCGCCGCAACTCGCGCCGAAGCTAGAGTCCGCCGTGATCGGCGGATACAACGTCCGCGCGTACGATCTCGCGGTGCTCGACGCTGCGTGTCGTCGCGTCGGCGTGTCGTTCGACCCCGAGCGCCCGCTCGTGCTCGACGCGCTCGAGATTTGGCGACGACACGAGCCGCGCGATCTCGCGAGCGCGCTGCGATACTACATCGGCGCGCACGAGGCACGAGCGGAGAGCGAGAGCCCCGAGCCCACGGGCGCGCACGACGCGGCCGGCGACGCGTGGGATGCGCTGCGCTTGCTCGCCGCGCAGCTCGCGCAGTACGAGGATCTGCCGCGCACGGCACGAGAGCTCGACGCCTACGGGCTCGACCTCGCCGAGGGCGCGCTCGATCCCGATTGCCTCGACGCTGAGTCGGGCCACGGGGCGTCGCCGGCGGCGGCGAGAGCCCCGCCCGAGCAGCTCGCGCTCGACGACTCCACGCCGGCGGCCGAGCAGCGCCATCGCCTGAGCCGCGCCCACCCGAGCGCCGACTATCTGGCCCTCTGCGCGCTGCTCGAGGGCGAGCCCGATCCCGAGGCGCTGCTCGCCGCTCTGGTCGCCGCGGCACCCCGCCTCGGGGTGAGGGAGATTCAGCGGCTGGCCCCGCAACTCTGCGGGTACGCAGCCGATGCGGCCGGGCTCGGTCGTGCCGAGGTGGCGCTCGAGGCGGCGGCCTTGGCGCGGGGGCTGACGCTGCAGCAGCGCGCTCCGATCGCGCAGGCGGTGCTCGAGCGGCGGGCGGCGCTCAGCGCTCTGGAGGTCGGGTCGTGACCCCCCGAGACGAGAGCCGGCTGGCACGCCTCCGGGAGGGGGTGATGGAGGCCTGCCACCGGGCGGTGGACCACCTCGACGGGGCAGCGCGCGATGCGCGGCGCGCTGTCAACGGAGCCGTGGATCTGGCGCCAGAGGACCTCGCGGCCCTGACGGCGAGATCGAGGGGCGGGCGGGCGTTTGAGCAGCCGCTGGACAGCGCGTCCAGCGGCTGAACGAATGGCGCCACAGGCCACGATTCGCCATCACGTGGGCGTTTCATGCGGTTTAGTTACACCGTTAGATGTTCAGCAGGCGGTCGATCCGACCCTCCGCCACAGCGTAACGTGCTGTTTTTACTACGATCGTCGGTTGGCACTCACGGTGCATATAGTAGTGGCGTGGCGCCCGAGGGGGCGCCGAGGAGAAGACGATGGCCACCTACATCAGCGACCTCACCGGCCTCCGCGACGAGGTCGAGCGGTGCCTCAGCCGCGACGAGCTGCCCGACGTCGTGACCGCCGTGACGGATACCCTCATGCGGGGAGAGCACCCCCCGTGGGGCGACGATTGGGAGGAGTACATCACCGATTCGCTGTGGGAGTGGGAGGAGTCGAGGGAGTAGGCGCTCCACCGCCCGACCGGCCCGCCCTCGCAAGGGGCGGGCTTGGGGCGGTAGAGGCTGCCCGGGCTCGATCCGGGCGAGGAGAAGACGATGACCCTGAACGAGCACGAGCAGGCGGTCAGCGAGATCGAGGCCGAGGTGATCTCTGGAGCGAACCCGCAGTTCCGCGGCGACGACGGCCGGCTGTACCTCGCCACGATCGCCCAGACCGAGGCCGCGCAGTTGCGTGGCGCGCTCTGGACGACCCGCTCCCTGCGCACCGAGGCCGCCGCACTGGCGGCGCGACTGGACGCGGTCGCGACGCGGTTGATCTGGGGCTACTAAGCCCCGGACCACCCCCCCCCCCGCCCCGGCCCGACCGGCCCGCCCTCGCAAGGGGCGGGCCTGAGGCGGTGAGAGCGCCCGAGGGGGTCGCCGAGGAGACCACGATGACGAAGATCTACATCAGCAGCCTCACCGACCTCCGCGACGCGGTCGAGCGCCGCCTCGGCCGCGACGATCTGGCGGACGTGGTGTCCGCCATGACGGAGGACCTCCTGCAGGGGGATCACCCCCCGTGGGGTACCGACTGGGCGGAGTACATCACCGATTCGCTGTGGGAGTGGGAGGAGTCGGTGGAGTAGGCGCCCCACCGCCCGACCGGCCCGCCCTCGCAAGGGGCGGGCTTGGGGCGCCGGAGAGCTACTGCCCGGGCCCGACCCGGGCGAGGAGAAGCCCATGCGATACTACGTGATCGTCGTCAGCGCGGCCCACATGCCGGCGAAGTGCTGGGGCCGGTACCAGCGAGTCGGGGTGCTGGAGGTGGTCAGCCCCGACCACGGCGAGCGGATCGACGACCGCGCGGAGGGCGTGATCCGTGTCGTCCGGACGTGGGAGCGCTGCTCCGTGGGCAGCACGGCGCGCTGCGCGGCGGACCGGGCCTACGCCGAGGCGCAGGCGCTCGTGGCGGAGCTGCGGCGCGAGGCCCTCGTGGAGCAGGCCCTCGCCTACGGCGGGGTGGTCGACGGCGACGTGCTCGTCGTCGAGACCCTCGACGGCTCCGAGTGCGTCACGCTCGCCGACCTCCTGGCCGCGCGGGCCGCCGTGCAGGCGGACGCCGCCGCCGCCGCCGCCGACCTCTCCCAGGCGCTGGCCGACGCGGCCGACGCGGCCGCGGGCCTCGCGCTCGCCGGGGTGGCGGCATGACCGCCCCCATCCCCATCCCCATCACCTGCGCCAGCTGCGGCGGAATCGCGACGCACGCGATCCGCGTCGAGGATCTCGCCGACGGCGAGACGGTGTGGCTCTGGAGCTGGTGCGGCTGCGAGCCAGCGGTGCGCGTGCCCGTCGCGGACGCCCTGGCGCTCCACCGCGTCGCCGAGGATCTGACCGCCGCGGTAGACGACGGGAGGGTCTTGTGACCACGCGCGACTGGCTCCAGGTGGCGGAGGACGAGCGGCGGACGGTTGCGCACCTCGCCGCCCGCATCGTCGACCTGGCGGGAGCCGACGACGATGCGGCTCTCCACCAGGCGCGGGGCGACTTCGACGCCGCAATGCGTCGGCTCTTCCACGCGCGCAGCATGGCGAACAAAGACCAGCGGAGGGACTCGTGACTCCCACCACCACCCTCGCCGACCTCCGCCGGGAGGCGGAGGTCCTCCGGATCCTCGCGGCCTACTACCGCGAGGGCGCCGCCGCTGCCCGCGCGAGCGCGGACCGGGACCGCCGCGCGCTGTACGAGCTGGAGCAGGTCCGCCAGATCGTCGCGGTCGGCCGCGCCGGAGGGAGGGTGGTCGCCGTCGTCGGCGATGCGGGGGCGGCGGTGCAGGCCGGCGCGATCCTCGCCGCCGAGCCCCGGGGCCCTGACGCCATGTGGTGGGATGCCGCCGCCGCGCGCCCGGTCGGTGGGGTCGTCGAGGGCGGGCGGATCGCGGCCCTCGATCTGGAGCCCGGGATCGATCCCGGACCCGAGCCGCGCCCGCCCGCCGCGCCCCTCGACCTCGGGCCGAGCGTCGCGCTCGCCCCCGAACCGCGACCGCCGCCGACGCCGCTGATGCTCTCCTCTCCGCCGCCCCGGCCGCCCGGCTGGCGGCACCTGCCCGAGTGGCAGGAGGAGCGCCGCGTGCGCGCGGCGATCGACTGGTGATGCGCCCGCTGGTGGAGGACTGAAATGGTGGCCCACATGGATCACGGCCTGACGCTCGAGCAGGAGAAGTTCGTCGCCGGCGAGATCGAGCAGCGGGAATTCGCGAGCCGACGCGAGCCCGAGGCGTGGCTCGTCCGCCTGCCTCGCGCGCTCGGTACGGTGCCGAGCGCGCTCTACGGCCCGGACGCAGGCGACCCGCCTGTGCCCGACGCAGTGATCCGCTGGCGCCAGCGAGCCGATCGCCCGTGGGCCTCCCGCTGCGTGGCGTGGCCGCTGCGCGAGATCGACACGCTGGTGATCGTCGCGACGGCGCACCGGCTGATCACGGCCTACGGCGGGCCGGTGATCTCACCGCACGAGCCGTGGGACGTGTGGCTGCCCGAGCACGATCGCCACGCCGCGCTCTACTGGTGGCGCCAGCACGCGCTGGCGATCAGAGGTGAGTCGTGACATTCCGCGATCACGCCGCCTCCTCCCGCCTGCGGAGCCTCGCAAGGTCGGCGCGTGTCGTCCGCCGCCTCGTGCCCCTCACCCTCCTCCGCGCTGCGCTCCGAGGTGCCTCGTGACTCCTGCCGCCCGCGCCGAGGCGTACAAGGTCTTCACGCGGAACTTGCGGTCCCCGATCCGGGGCGGCCCGCCGGTGTGGGACGGCTCCCTGCCCCACGACCTCCCGCGTGTCGAGATCGATACCTCTGCGGCCGAGTGTGCCGCAGGGTGGAGCTTCGCAGCGCAGCCTGAGACGGCGCTGCGGATCGCCGGGCTGTGGCCCGACGGACGACCGAGCAGACTCTTCCGCTGTGAGATCTCCGATGACGCGCTCGTGCGCGGTAGGAAGATCCGCTCGGCGACTGGTACGATCGTAGAGGAGATCACGGATCTCCGGCCGGCGCTGCTCGCGCTACATGCGCCGTTCGGCGACCTCGTGGCGGAGGTGACCGAGGAGGCGCTCCTGTGGCGGGAGGCACTCGCCCGGCCGCGGTGCGACGCGGCGGCGGTGGAGGCGCAGCTCCGCATTGCGCTGTCTAGCCGTGATCTTCGGTGGTCGCTGCGCCGCTTCCCAGCTGCGAAAGCCGCGTGGGCCGCGAGGGACGCGAAAGCCGCGTGGCCCGCGTGGTCCGCGTGGCCCGCGAGGGCCGCGAGGGACGCGATGTCCGCGTGGGACGCGTGGGCCGCGAGGGACGCGAAAGCCGCGTGGCCCGCGTGGTCCGCGTGGTCCGCGTGGCCCGCGAGGGCCGCGAGGGACGCGATGTCCGCGTGGGACGCGTGGTCCGCGAGGGACGCGATGTCGGTTTTTTTCACGGCTCGTCGCGGCTGGATCGCACACGATCAGGACCTGCTCAGCGCGGGCATCCGGGCCGCCTACGCCTCCGGGCTCGCTCTCGCGATCCCGACAGGCCCGACCGAGCTCGGGTGGGCCATGGAGGATCGATGACCTACTGGATCTTCCCGGCGGTCCTCGGGCTCGCCCTCGCCTGGTGGGCGGGCTACAGGGCCGGTGCCCGGGCTGGCTATCGCGACGCAGAGCGCGACCGTGCCGTGCCGATCCCACCGGAGGAGATCGACGCGATCGGCCGGGAGGTCGTTGCGGACGCGGTGCCGACCGGGTCGAGTGCTGATCCGCGTTGCGCTTTCATCGATCCTGTGTGGGGTGGTCGCTGTCAGTACGAAGCCGGGCACCCGCCATGGCGCCACGAGAGCGCTCTCTATCTGCCCGGTGCGCTCTCGGAGGCCGAGGTCGAGCTGCTGCGCGTGGCGCGCGAGGAGCCGACGGCGGGGCGCCTCCTCGCGGCGGCGGAGCGCCTGGAGGATGACCAGTGAACCTGACGTCGATTCAGTGGACAGACGTGACGTGGAATCCTGTGCGTGGGTGCTCTCGCGTCTCTCCAGGTTGCGAGCACTGCTACGCGGAGACAATGGCCGCGCGGTTTTCCGACCACGGCATGTGGGGCCACGGATTCGCGGAGCGCACCGAGCACGGCGGGCGTTGGACCCGGCTGGTGGAGCCTGTGCCGACGAAGCTCGAGGAGCCACTGCGCCTGCGGAAGCCGCACCGGATCTTCGTCAATTCGACGAGTGATTTGTTTCATGAATCGGTGCCCAACGAATACATCGCCTCGGTCTTCGGTGTGATGGCCGCTTGCCCGCAACACGTTTTCCAGATCCTCACGAAGCGCGCGGAGAGGATGGCGCTGTGGTTCGCGTGGGTCGGTCGCGGGGCAGAACCGTTCTCCCTCCACTCGCGTGGTTGGCGAATTTGCGCCGTAAATCGCAGTGCTGCGATACGATCCGGCGTGCAGTGGCCCTCATCGCGACAGGGCGTGCTGGTGGAGTCATGGCCACTGCCCAACGTCTGGATTGGCGTGAGCGTCGAAGACCAGCGCCGCGCTGACGAGCGAATCCCGCACCTGCTCGGCGTGCCGGCCGCCGTGCGCTTCCTCTCGATTGAGCCTCTGCTCGAGGCGGTGGATCTCGGCGCGTTTCTGGGTGCGGGGATCTCCTGGGTAATCGTCGGAGGAGAGAGCGGACACGGAGCGCGGCCCTTCGACGTGGCGTGGGCTCGGTCAATCATCGCGCAGTGCAGAGAGGCGAAGGTCGCGTGCTTCGTCAAGCAACTCGGGGCGCAGCCCGTGACCTCGACGCCAGAGCATCCGCGCGATGCGCCGCTGGTCGTCGACCACGACGGAGACTACGGGCGCTTCGATCTTCGAGATCGCAAGGGCGGCGACCCGAGCGAGTGGCCCAAGGACCTGCGCGTGCGCGAAATGCCGGGAGGTGAACCATGACGACGCGGAAGCATGCGCTCCTGCTCGACGCCGCGGCGGCCCAGCGGCACCTCGACGCGGCGAAGGCCCCGATCAGACAGCACATTACGGTGCGCGAGGCCGGCAGATGGGGAGAGCCCGAGCTAGAGGCCGAGTTGGTGGCACTGCGCGCGCTGGCCGAGTTGGTCCGCCGCAGGGGTGAGGAAGCGGTGCCTGAGTGGGCACCCGATCTGCGCGCCGCGCTGGCGCGCGTGGACGATCTGCGCGCCGCACTGGCGCGCGTGGACGATCTGCGCGCCGCACTGGCGCGCGGATCTGGAGGTGGATCGTGAGTATCGTGAGCGTTTTCCTGCGCGCGCCAGACGCGCACTGAGGGGCGGATGATCCGAACATTGGCCTACGGAACGCTCGCGCCGACCACCGGGGCCGAGCAGATGCGCAAGCAGCTCAGCCTCGCGCATCGCTACCAGCACGCGCTCTGCGAGATCGAGCGCAATCGCCGGGCGGTTCGGCAGGACGTGCTCGACTCGGAGCCCACGGTTACCGAGTCGCGCGCGGCGGCGCTCGCCCTGCCCGAGCGCGATCGCAAGGCCGCATGGCAGGCCCATCGGGTCGCGATCAAGGCCGCGATCGCGAAGCACGCCGAGGCGCTGGCCGAGATCGAAGAGCGCGCCAAGGATCTGACGCGGGCCGCCCGCGCCACCTGCGGCTGCTACTGGGGGACCTACCTCGTGGTGGAGGACGCCATGCAGCGCGCGCGGCGATCTGGCGAAGAGCCGAGGTTCCGCCGCTGGGACGGGTCCGGGATCGTCGCCGTGCAGATCCAAGGTGGCCTCTCGGTCGCCGAGCTGCTCGCAGGTGAGGACACGCGGGCCCGCCTCCTGCCGCACGCTGGCCCGGAGCGGGCGCATGGCAATCGGGACCGACTGCGCGACATCTGGATCCGGGTGGGGAGCGACGGGCGCGCGCCGATCTGGGCGGTCGTGCCGATCGTCTACCACCGCGAGCTGCCACCGGACGCCACGATCCGGTGGGTCCGCCTCGCGCAGCACCGGGTGGCGACGCACCACCAGCTCTCCGCGCAGTTCGTGATCGAGACCGAGGCCGCCGCGCTCCCGGCACCGGGGCTTGGCACGATCGCGATCGACGTCGGGTGGCGTCGAGTCGAAGGCGGGATGCGGGTCGCCGCGTGGGTCGACGACGCCGGCGGTGAAGGGACGCTCGTCATGCCCGAGCGTCTCCTCATCCGCTGGGAGAAGGTCGCAGATCTCAGGTCGATCCGCGATCTGAACTTCAACGCGGCGCTAGCTTGCCTCGTCAAGGCGCGGCGGGCGGGCGGACTCCCACCGGGAATCCACGAGGCGACGCAGCACGCGCACCAGTGCGAGGCGCCCGCCCGGCTCGCGGCGCTGACCCTGCGCTGGCGACGATCGGTGGAGGGCGCGTCCCTCGTGGGGGAGCACCTGCTGCGCATCACGCTGGAGCCGTGGCGCCGGCAGGACAAGCACCTCTTGGAGTGGGAGTCGCACCAGCGCGAGAGCGTCCTGCGCGCGCGCCGCGACCTCTACCGCCGATTCGCGAGGCAGATCGCGGGCTACCGCAGGGTGGTGGTCGAGCACCTCGACCTGCGCGCCTTCGCCGAGCTGCCCGAGCCGACCGGTGGGCAGGGATCGGCGGAGGACCCACGCACCACGGCGGCCCGGGGTCGGCGGTTCACCGCGGCGCTGTCCGAGCTGCTCGGATGCGCCGCCGACGCTGTGCAGCGGGCGGGTGGCGAGTGGATCGAGGCCAAGGCGGACTGGACGACGCAGACCTGCCACGCCTGCGGTGAGCGTGAGGAGTTCGACGCAGCCGGCGCGATCGACCACACCTGCTCGGCCTGCGGCGCGGCGTGGGACCAGGATCTCAACGCGGCTCGTAACCTCCTGCGAGCGGCGCAGTCCAGCGCGGTTTCCGGGGAGCGCTCACGTGCGAAAACGCCCACAATCCCAGGCGAGTCGGAGGTGGCGCGACGGAGACGGGCGGGGAAGGCGCGCAAGCGGACAGGCCGCTCGCAGGACGAGGCGCAAGCGCTTGAGATCACGAGGGGCCCAGAGTGAGCCCCCTACTACGCCTGCGCAGGGGCTTCGTTCCTGCGACGATCTTCCGGCCTTCAGCGCTCGGTCGAGCACATCGTCCTACTACGCCTGCGCGAGGGCTTCGTTCTCGCGACCGCATCTCCGAGTGCCGATGGGCCGTGACCCGCCTGCGGCCTACTACGCCTGCGCGGGGGCTTCGTTCTCGCGACATGCAGTGTCCGGTAGGAGCAGGGCGCCACACCTTCCCTACCACGCCTGCGCAGGGGCTTCGTGCCTGCGACCACCTGTTCTCTGTCGGCTGGCGACCGAATGGGCGAAGCTCCTCGACGGCGCCGCCACGCCCCACCACGCCTGCGCGAGGGCTTCGTTCTCGCGACGTTTGTCGACGCGGGCGCAGCGCCGCGAACGCACTACGCCTGCGCAGGGGCTTCGTGCCTGCGACACGACTCCGGGCGATCGTCCAGGGCCGACGCAGCTACTCACCATGCCTGCGCAGGGGCTTCGTTCCTGCGACGTGGAGTGGATCAAGACCGACAGTACGTCCACGAGCTGAGGAGGAGAGCCCATGAAAAAGTGGAGCGAGATCAAGAAGACGAGGTTCTCTCCCGCCAAGGCGGCGGAGATCGACGCGCGTGCACGCAGGACACTCCTCGGGCTGGACCTGCGTGGACTGCGCGTGATGGCAGGCAAGACGCATACCGAGGTGGCCGCCGCGGCAGGGATGACCCAAGGGGAGGTCTCACGTCTGGAGCGCCGCGACGACTACCTGTTGTCGACGCTTCGGCGTTACGTCGAGGCGCTCGGCGGCGAACTCGACATCTTCGTTCGGCTCGGGGATCGGGCGGGTGTGCGGTGTCACCGGTGCAGGGGGATCGCCGACTACGATCCGGCTGGCAGGTGGGCCGAAGCGTGTTGGCGCTGCGGCGACCCGCTCTGCGTCGGGTGCTGGGACCGATTCGGCGAATGCGGCCACTAGCGCGCGAGCACGACGCCCAGCACGAGCCCGACGACTGCGCCCACTGAGGCTGCGGCCGCGAGTGACTCCCACCGTACGATCGCTCCGAGCGGGGCGCGCGCCAACTCGGCCGAGAGTCGGGCCTCGAGCGCGGCTCGCTCCGCTATCGCACGATCTCGCGCCGCATCTGCGCGCCCGATGTCGCGCTCCAAGTCGGCGATCGACGTGACGTAGAGCTCGACGTCCGCGCGCTCGCAGGTGCACGTCGGCGCATCCTGCGGGCACACGCACGCGGCGCGCGCCGTAGGCGAGAGCACGAGCAGCGAGGCGAAAACGAGCGCGCGCCTCATGGTCGCCGCCGCTTTCGCTCGAGCATCCGCTGGAGCGTATCGTTCGCCGAGGCCTCCAGGTCGCGCTCCGTCTCGGCGAGTCGGTCAAGGTGGATCCGATCCAGATCGGCGACCGTCACGGACTCGCGGGCGCGCGCCTGCTCGATCGCGTGCGCCTCTACCTCCGAGGCGAAGGCGCGCGCTCTGTCCGCTTCGCGCTGGGCGCGGCGCCGGTGGACCTCGGCCCAAGCGGCCAGCGCCAGGGTGAGCGCGGCGACCACCGACAGGAGCGCGATCACGAGGCGCACCACAGGCCGAGCACGCCGAGAGAGGCAAGCACCGCGGCCAGCCGCAGGAGCACCCACTGGTCGCTCACGGCGCGGCCAGCTTCGCCGCGGTGCGAGCCGCGCGCCTGATCTGAAGCCGCTTGCCTGCCGGCTTCGCTGCGACGTGCCAGATCCCGGCGGCCATCGCGCCATTCTCCACTACGCGAAGCGCCAAGTCGAACGTGAGCGGCGCCCCGCCGACGAGCGCGGACCCCACGACCTCGACGGCCGCGAGCCCGCAGAGCGCGATCGCGCCCCCGAGGTGCGAGCCGAGGAAGGCGCCGACCCGGCCGGGCAGCCGCGACCCGAAGCGGCGGACCGCGACCATCAGCACGAGGAGCACGAGCCCTGCGACCACGCGCCAGTCGCCCTCTACCGCCGCACCGTGGATCTCGCGCACGAAACCCACGATGTCGGTTGGCGTGTCGAGCCCCACGACGATCGCAGTCCCCGTCGCAGGCTCGATCAGCTCATCCACCGTGGCGCCTGCTCGAGCCAGCCCGGCGACGAGCACGAGCCAAAGCATCGCGACGATCAGCCCGTAGCCGAGGGCCCGCGCCTGGTCCCACACGCGCTCGCGGAGCGTCATCCGATCGATTGGCAGCATAATCTCTCCACGCTCGGGCTAGCGTCCGAGCAGTTGGCGTTCGGTCTCGATCTTGTCAACGCGCCGCTCGAGCGCCGCGTGTCTTGCGAAAAGATCCGCCATGCTCGACCGCATGCGCTCGATCGCTCTGTCTTTGTTCGCGAGCTCGCGCTTGGCGAACCACGCGAGCGCGCCGATCCCGAGCGCGGCGGCGGCGGCGAGCACCGTGCTCGTCGAGATCTCGATCGCGACTGCCTCACCGAGGACGACGGCTCCGGGGGCGAGGAGCGATGCGGCAACGGGCGCGGGGTAGTGGATCACGGGCTCTCTCCGAACACGCGGCCGAGGATCGCAGGTAGGTGCACCCCTGTCCACAGCGGCCCCGGGTCGGCCTTGCGTGAGGGGTCGAGATCGCAGTGCCCGAACGCGCACGAGGCGCGCGTGAGTTCCGGCGCCCACGCCACGAGTGCGCGGAGCACGTCCTCGGCCGCGGAGACCTGCTCCACCGTGTAGGCGTGCAGCGCCTCGACGTCCGAGCAGATCAACTCCTCGCGCGGTACGAGCCACGGTCCGGCCCGCCAGCGGTCGGCCGATTCGTGCGGGTTGGCGACGCCGCGCGGCACCTCAGTGTGGGTGCGCGCTATCACGTAGCCGGCGTTCTCGAGCTCGATCCCGATGTACGCGCGATTGATCTCGTGGCCATCGCGACGCCCCCGGCAATGGAGTGCGCCGCGATCGAACGGCAGGCTCTGCACCACGAGGCCCGAGCGCGCGATCAGCAGGTGCCACGAGGCACCGATGCTCTTCGCGCTCTCGCGCTCCGCGATCGACCGTGCGAGATTCAGCGCGTGCTGATCCGCCTGCCCCCGCGTGCCGGTCCAGTGCCACACGATCCCGATCGGGCGTGGGACCTCCAGCACGCAGAGGCGCTTCGTTGGCACGCGCTCCACGCGCGGCCCTTCAAGCCATCCTCTCTCGTCTACCCGAGCCACCATGCTGATTCTCCGGCCGGAAACTGGCGATGTCCGACGCAGCCTGTACGATGCGATCTCACTCGAAAGGAGACCCCCCAGTGAAGCTGCTGCTGCTCGTCGCCCTCACCACCGCTCTCGGCTGCCCATCGAGCCAGAGCACCCGCCCGGTGCCTCCGGCCGGAGACCTGGAGATCCTGAACGTCGGCACCGGTACGCTCACCTGCGATCGCGCGCTGCCCGTCACGATCCCGCCCGGCGGATCGTTCCTCGTCGAGCGGTTCCGACTCGACGAAACGCTGGCCTGTCACGGCGATTCCTCGTGGGTGCTCACGGTTCACGCGCTCTCTCCCTAGGGCCCGTCGCGTCGGGGGAGCTGGTGGAGCCACGCTCCCGAGCAGATGATGTACTGGCGATCCCACTGCTCGGCATCGTCCATCACGGTGTCTCCGGTGTCCCAGTAGGCGTGGATGACCCATTCCTGCGTGCTGCCGGCGGTCGCGGACGCCCGAAGCGTGACGTTGTAGCCGATCGGCCCACCGACCGGTAGCGTCGTCCGCACCGTGTCGACCACGCCATCTGAATCGCGCGAGAGGGTCACGACCGCCTTCGTTTTGTCGGCGGCGGTGTCCGAACCGAGTTGCGAGTCGTCCGCTGTTGCCCATGACGGATGCCGCCAGAGGGCGAGACGGATCTCGGTCCACGCGATCCCGCCGGCCGTCAACACCTTGGCGCGCGCGAGGATTGCCGTGCTTCCGCCGCCACTGATACCCTCGGCCGCGTTCAGGTTCTCGACCGCCGAATCTCTCCAGATTCGATCCCACACGGCGATCTGGGAGCGGTACAGCGCCGCATGAAGGGCGTTGTTCGCGAGCGTCTTCCGGTCCGAGTACCGTGTCGGGCTCCCCGTGTAGGCGGCCACGATCGGGTCGCCAGGCCGCAGCCGCGTGACCTCTCCGCGGTACTGACGAGAGGGCGCGCTGTCGCCGGAGGCGAGGAAGTCAGCCGCCGTATAGGCGTTCTCGTAGACGCAGACGTCGTAGACCGTGATCGAATCCCCACCGATCGGAGTAGCGGTGACGTGGATCTCGTAGAGTTGCTCAGGATCGACGCCGCCGCCGCTCGCGAGCGCCGTGTCGAACTCCGCCTCGGTGATCGCGCAGGAGACCCACGCCGCGGTGGTGATCGGCGCGACGAGCCCAGCGACAGAGGCGGCCACCTCGACCGGTATGCCACCCCTCTCCATGAGGTACACATGGATCGGCGCTGTCGAGGGCGAGGCCAGACAGAATATCTGCACGGTCATCCCCGCCGCGCCTGCAGATCGTCGGACGAGGTATCGATAGGTGCGCGTCTCTCCGTCCGCCGCGATCGGCTCGACGAGGGAGTGCTGCATCAGCGTGCGCGCCGCTCTCCAGATCAGGTGTCCCGTCTGGCGTTGAAGGCGGCGGAACGAATGGACGTCATCCGGCCGTGCGTCTTTGATCGTGTGGTTCGTGACCGCGAGCTTCTCCCACGCGACCGGCACCGACTCGAGCCCGTCTCCGAGCGTGACCTCGCCTCCGCTGGAGGTCCTCGGCTCGGTCAGCACAGCGATCGTCTCGGGCCGCTGACTGAATGCGCCGGACCCGACGGCCACGATCCCGTAGGTCCTGCCGGTGTAGATGAGCAGCCCCCCGCTCAACCACACGCCATCATCGGTGACGCCCGGGGTGACGAGCGTCTGCTGCGAGTATTCGTTGTCCGGCGGCTGCTCCGCGTAGTAGGTGAGATTGGCCGTCCCAACATTGCCCATGAAGACGAAGAACGTGGCGACGTCATTGGGATCGCCGCACGGCTCGCCGCATCTGAAGCGGCCGAAGCTCCGGCGATCTCCGTCGCCTCCGTTGATTGGGATCGACCCCTGCTGCCGGATCTCTGCTACGTCCTGATTCACCGGGTGACACCATCCTGTGGCCGGCGCCAGCGCGTCCTCGATCCACTCGTAGCGCTCACGGAGCGCATTCCACAGCTCGGCCGAGCTCATCGTGCCGACACCACCAGGGGTCAGCGAGTAGTGCGTCGGTTTGGGCAGGCGGGTCGCGGTCATCGGTGGAGGTGCGGCGCGTCGCCGGCGAGATCCGGATCTCCATCGGCGCGAAATGACCATTCGGCTTTCGCCGCGATCAGGTTGGCAGGAGCTGTCCAGGTGTCGTCGTAGTCGGCGTGCAGCACAACGTACCCCGACGCAGGAGTGATGCCCAATTGCGCCTGGGTCTTGTCGATCACGATCGTTGTTGCCGTGCGGCTCTGGATCTGCGCGGTCGCTGTCGACCGACTGCTCAGATCGCCCGTGTAGATCCGGACCTCGTCATCGTCCGCGAAGGCGTCACTATCGTCGTATGCGCCTCCTGATTTCGTGAATTTGTGCTGTATCACAGTCAGTGTCATCGTTCCGTTGTCCCACGAGATAACGCCACAGGCGGGAGCGAGGTACCTCTCTCGATTGATGCTGGCGCCCGTCTGCGCGAGGTCCAGGATCACGCTGGCACCGCCGAGATCAAAGCGCTTCCCCCACACCTCGAAGAGCTCTGCACTGAGCCCACGCGCGCTCGTGGTTGCCGATGGGATTCGCGCGAACGCCGTGCCTGAGATCGAGTCGGAGAGCGTCACCCAGTCGCCGATGTCGATCGCGTAGCCGGCAGCGAAGCTGATCTCGATCGTGAGCCGGTAGGGTGGCTCACGAAAGCGTCTGGCGAGAGCAGCGACCAGCCGGGCCCGCACCGAGGCTGCGTAGTCGTCCGTCGTCATTTCAACGGGTGCCCTGAAGGAAACCCGACCCGTCAGGCCAGTCACAATTGGACGTCCGGGCAGGCACTCGGCGATGATCTTGAGCTTGCCTGCAGCCTGTCTCCGCACGATGTCCGCTTCGTCCTCGACGACCAGAAACATCGTCGGCTCTACCCTGATCCTGAGCTCCTCGTCCTCGATTGAAAGCTCGGGCCCATGTGACCATTCGAGAGCACCGATTACCAGATCCTGATCCGGCGTCGGTCCCTTGAGGGTCCGCGGGAGGCTCGTGCCCGGGTCGATCACGAGATCGTCGAACGTCAGCGCAGTCGCAGCATCCACCTGTCCTATCGTCGGCTGCGCGTACTTGCGGACGCTGAGGCCATCCGATGACGGGACGAGGTAATATCCCCACGGACGCAACAGATCAGATATCAACTTGCGTGCGTCTCGCGGACCGTCGATCAACATCCTGACGTGCTCAGTCGAGTGCGCCAGGATCAGCGCCTCGAAGCTCGCCACATCTACATCCACGACGTCGAGACCAACACCCCAGTCTCGCGGGAGCGTGTCGTATCCGGTCGTTGTCGTCTCGATCCCGGTCACGTCCGGATCGGCCGTGTCGTAATTTGTTCCGGTGCCGGTCGAGAGGAGGAGCTGAAGCACCACCTGCAGCGGGTGATCGCCGACGGCGCCGAACGACCACTCCCGCCCTCCGCTCGCCGCATCTGTCGCCTCGGCGGCCGCCACCTCCAATTGCGCGACCCCGTGGATCAGAACCACCGGCGAGATCTCACCGGCGAGCAGGATCGATGGGCCGACCGATCTTGTCTCTTCGCCTTGATCCTGCCGCGGGCGATGGAGCTCGAAGGGCGCCCCCAGCCCGAGGAGCTGCGAGGCCTCGACCGAGAATGCCAGCCCATCGGCGCCGTCATCCGCAGGCGCTGTGCCTTGGCGCTTGAACGCGACGAGTCGATGCTCTGGCAGGCGAGCATGGAAAATCGTGCCCTCGGCGAGGTACGAGGCGCCGACCTCGGGCAGTCCGCTGATCCAGATCTGCGGCGGGTCCTCCGCCTCGCCACGCACCAGCTCCGGTCTCGCCGCTCCGTCTCGGCCGAGAAACAGTGCGAACCACTCGCCAAATAGCATGAGCCCGTCGAGCAGCCCTGTCGCGTCGTCCAAATCGAGCGCGATCGATTTCCCCTCGTCAAGCCACGCGAAGTCCGAGAGGACTCCGTGCCAGATCGTGACGCACTCAGAATCAGCCGCAGCGTCCAGACCCATGCGGAGCCAGACCTGGCGGCCGCGGAGGTTGCGCGGGTATTGCGTGACGATCGACCCCGTGTCAGTGCTCGGACTCGCCTTCCGCGCGACATGCTTCGCTGCCGTCGATCTGTAGCGCCCACGTGTCAGCGTCGAGATCGTCCCTCCCAATCGGCTCGATGCGGTGATCGTCTCTCCATCCACGTAGAGCGTCAGATCCGCGGTGGGCCAGTCGCCGCCAGCGAGCGAGCCGGTGTTCCCGCTCGCCGCATCATCCGCGACGAGCAGTTGCGTCGTGTAGCCGTACGCGAGGTCCGAGCCGCTCGCGCTCCCTCCAGTGAGCCGGAGCCGATCATCAGTCCGTCGTGGCGCGAAGAGACCGGCGAGAGAGTCGTCCACGTCGACGAGCGACATCCGGATCGATCCCATCCCTACCGTGCCCTCGAAATGGTTGAGCGCGTGCTCAGAGAACCGCGGGAGTCCCATCGACGAGCCATCGACACGAAGCCACGGCTGAACCCCCTCGAATTGCGAGGAGGTGAACCAGGCGCTCGTTTTCTCGATCGTGCCGTAGGCGTAGGGGAGCCCCTCGATCTCCAGGTAGAGGATCGCCGTTGCGTTCCGCTGCAAAAGTGCGGTAGCAAAGGCGGTCATCAGACGAAGGCTCTCATTGGCATTTCGATCGTGTAGAAGGCCATCGCCTCGCTGTAGCGCGTCGGCTCGTAGCGCCGCGCGGCATCCTCCTCGAGGAAGTAGTCGCCCTCGTAGGTCGACGTCCCGCCACTCTCGACTGCTGTCTGGTCAGCCCAGTAGCGAATCCGCGCGACCTGCGCGCTGAGCCAGAGCGTCTCGAGGTCGAGGTTCGTGTCGTCACCGGTCGCCGCATTTGCCCGGGCGCGCGCGGCCGACACGAACTCGAATACGAGCCGACGGCGGGTGAAGCTCTGCCAATACCAGGTCACGTGGGATCCGTCTGCGGTCATCGAGACCGAGACCCAGCTATCCGCCGGCTCCTCCGCCTGCACGCGCGGAGGTGCAGACGGGTGCCAGAGATTGCGCATTGGCCAATCGGCCACGAACGCGGCCACATTGCCCGCCACGACGGCCGTGTCATCCGCCGAGCTGTCGTAGCCCAGGAGCGCCGCGAGCGCGACAGCGTCGGCCCCACCGGTGGCCCAGTGCAGCGTGGCCGTCGATCCGTCGAGGAGCCCGCCGAGCGTGACCGTGACGATCCCGGCGCTGCTCAGCGTGATCGTCACGGTCCCGGAGTCGGCGGAAAACGCCGTGGGCCCGGCGCGTGTGGCAGCCGCCCAACTCGTGGCCAGCACCGCGAGGAGCGACCCCGCAACGGCCGGGTGCGGCTCCGCGTAGGTGCCAGCCGCCTCGGTCCCTGAGTACGCGTTCGGTGCGCCAGCGCCGAGTGAATTCGCGCGCGCCGAGAATTCGATCGCGTTGTTCGCCGCGCTGAGCGTGGGAGCAAACCAAAGGCGCGGGATCGTGGCCATGCTCAGCCTCCCAACCGGCGTTCGCCCTCGCGACTCGCGCGCGCGATCAGGAGCTCCAGGTCTGCCGTGGTCGTCAACGCCTGCCCCGCGTTGATCACGATCGTCCTTGGCCCACCGCCCACGCTGCCCCCGCGACCACCAGGAGCACCGGCCGACCCTCCGCTACCGGCGGACGCTCCACCAGAGGGCGCAGTCGATGCGCCGATCCCGTAGGTCGCTGCGAGCAGGGCGAACTTTCCTGCGCCCACAAACGATGCCACCGCGCCGGGCGGGTTCCAGATCAACTCAGCGATCCCCTTGGCCGCGTAGAACGCGGCCTCGAACGCGGCCTCCTTGGCGCGCCCCTTGAGGGCCTCGGCGTTTTCCGCCCGGAGGTCCCCGGCGACATCGACTGCTAGCCGCGCGAGCCCGAGCCCCGATTCGAATGTCGCGAGGTGATCCGCGTCGGCCTGCGCTCGCTGCTCCTGTTCCAGCGCCCACATCCCGAACCGGGCCGCAGCCTGCTCGGAGTTGCGGTCCATCGCGCGTTGATGCTCCTCCTCCGCCGACGTCGCGAGCGTGCGCTGCCACTCAGCCTCTTCTGCTCGTGCGCGCTCTATCGCTTCTGCCGCACGCTGCTGCTCGAAAAACCGCTCATCGGCTTCCTCTTCGAGCTCGGCTTCGGCTCTGGCCTCTTGTTCTCGCGCCGCACTCTCACCAGCGATCTCGACCAGATCGAACATCAGCCCGCGTTTCTCTTCGCGAATCCGATTCGCCTCTTCCACTCGGGCTTTGCGCTCCTGCTCTCTGAGTAGGGCCGCCTGTGCGATCAGCGTCTCCCTCGCTGTCTCGGCAACGGCGATGGCGCGCTTGCGAGAGGACACCATGTCATTAGCGAGCGTCAAATCATCGGTAGAAAAGAACGAAAGCGCAGCCGCCTGCTTGATCGCATCCTCTCTCGCCGCCGCGAGGTTTCTCCTCAGGCCGGCGATCATGGTCTCCTGATTCGCCAGCGCCGTCTGCACCTCTGCCGTCGAGAGCATCCCGAGCGCGCGGCTGACTGAGATTCCAGAAGCATCGGCGAGACGGATCGCTTGGATCTCACGCTTGACGTCCTGGAGCTTTTTCGTCCATTCGGCAGTGGCCTTCGCGCTGTTCGCGATCTGCTCCGCGGTGGCCTGAATTGGTTCGGCCGCCGCATCCGCGTACGCCTTCCACGCACGAATCCCCTCGCCGACGAGCACGTTGAACGAAGCCATCGCGCCGCCGGCCGGACCTGCGACGAGGAAGCCCTGTGCGATCGTTGATACGCTCTCGATGCTTTGCTTTGCCGCCCCATCAAGAGCTTGCGTGATCCTGCTGAGCGAGGTCACGAACACGTCAGCGGCAAACGCGCGCTTGAATACCTGAGTCGACTTCTTCGCCGCTTCGTTGGCCCCGGCCATTTCCTGACGCAACCGACCAAAGCCGTCCGCGCCTATATCGAATTGAAACTCACCGGCGTTGCCCATGGGCGACCTCCCGGTGTGCGCGCTCCTGCTCTGCGTAGTGATCGAGCACGTCGAAGGCGGTCGCCAGCGGCGCCGGCCACGACAGAGAGCCGACGGTCAGCGGCTGAGCGCCGCCTCTCGCGCGGCGGTGTAGCGCCCGATAGGTGTGCACGCGCGGGGTCACGTAGAGCCCCGGCCAGCGCCGATACTCGACGCCCGCGAGCACGGCCGACGGCGGGCACCCGTCCGGGTGAGCGGGGCACGAGATGCACGGTCCGTCGAGTCCGAGGTGCACATCATCCTGTGTGTCCAGCCGCGCACGGCTCACGTCGAGGTGGAGGGGCTCTCCGTGCGCGGCCGCGTGAAACCCAGCAGATCCTCGACGCTGGGGCGCTGGAGGGCGAGGATTCGGCTCGCCAGCCGCGCGAGTAGCAGCCCGGACGCCGGACGAGCGAAGGCCTCCGCATGCTCGCGGCGAAGCACCCGGTAGGTCTCGCCCGCGAAGGTCTCCTCGACGAAGGCCAGCTCCCCCGGCCTCGTGCTCACGTCGCGCAGCGACCACCGCACGAGCTCGACGCGGATGGGCTCCTGCCTGCGGCCGAGCGCAACGAACGCATCGAGGTCCTCAGCCGTCAGCGTCAGCGCCTCCGCGTCGGTGGCCATGCGCCTGGTACGGCGGAGCGCCTCGGCCTCCTGGTCGAGCGGCCAGAGCGCGGCCTCGATCGCGACGAGCTTCCCGTACGGGATCGCCCCCACGGTCCAAGTAACCGCCGGCAAGTCGTCGAGAACGAACTTCTCGGTCTCCGCGTAGTCGAATCCAAGCACGAGAGGACCTCCTCTAGAAGAAGCACATCACGGCGTCCGGCATCTGCGTCGCCGTGCCGTCGAGCGTGGCCGTGCCCGCGTCGACGGCCGTCAGGTTGATCGACTGCCCGACGAGTCCGCCGAGGTCCTCGGGCGCCGGGTAGTCGACGATCTGCGCCTTGTTGAGCCCGACCGAGACGCAGTTCGTCGGCGAGGTACCGATCTGGAAGGCGAAGAGGTACGCAGACGCCGCGCTCTTCGCCGTCAGAAACGCGGTGTCCCAGTAGGGCTTGAACGAGGCGACGGGCTTGTGCCCGGTGACCGCCCAGCCAGCACGCCCCTCGGTGCCTTGATCTGCGGCCTTCTCCGCGAGTTGCACGCCGAAATCGAAGGCCACGTCACGACAGGGGATCGTGTCCGCTGTTGCTGCGACGTCGTCGCCCCACCAAACCTTGGCGTTGCCGGGCAGCGTCAGCGAGGTCTTCGCCGTCGGCATCGACGCGGTGGGGGCGAGCGAGCTCGTCGCGAACGAGCACACCTGGAAGGTGAACTCGAGCATCGCCGTCTCGCCCTCGCCGAGGAGCTTGACGTTGCCGCGACACCCCTTGAGCGTGAACTCGTAGCCGGAGCCGACGACCACGAACGACACCGTGCCCGGGTCCGAGATCACACCGTTGCCGAGCGGCGCGGCGAGACCGTCCTGCGCCCAGTAGGTCGCGGGCGAGAAGATCGTGAGGTCGCCGCCGCTCGTCACGATCGAGTCGAGGTCCGCGCTACCAGAGGTCCACGGCGGCTTGACCGTCACGGTCGTCGTCGCGATTTGCTTGATCAGCCGCGTGTAGAGCAGCCCGTCCGAGTCGAGCTTGTAGCCGAGCATCCCGCCGAGCTTGAATTTCGCGGCCGCCGTCGAGGCGAGCACCACGTCGTCGGCGTCCGAATCGACGCCCGTCTTCTCCAGGCCGGTCCCCGCGAGCTTCGTCAACCCGCACGCGAGCAGGCACTCGTCGAGCCACGGAGTCACCGTGACCTGCGCCGCACCGTCGTTCGTCGTGAGGCCCTCGAGGTGAACGCGGAAGGTGAACGTCCCGCCCTTGCGACCGACGATCGCCGAGTGGCTCGTGAGCCGCGACTGGGCTACCGCTCGCTCGATCGTCCCCTCTGTCGGCTTCCAGTCGGGGTTGACCACGGGCACCCGGATGTAGTCGCCCTCGGTCGCAGACGAGGAAGCGAATGCCGACTCCGGGTTGACGAACACCTTGCGGATCGCGAATGGACTGAAGGCCATGGACTACCTCTCTCGAAAGGTCAGCGAGAGCGAGAAGACGACATCGATCAGTTGGTTCTCTTCGTCCGGCTCGATCAACATGCCGTCCACCGAAAGGCCGAGCACGTCGCTCGACACGCGGTTGCTCGGCAGGTAGAGCGCGCGCACGAGCTGTCGCCGGTCCGATGCGATGCGTTTGTTCAGCGCGTGCGGATCGGCGGACTGCCCGCGGTACCGCACGCGGAGAGCGACTGGCTGGACGTACTCGATCGCGTCTCCAGCTTGGTCCGGAGTCAGGGTCGCCGTCCCGACGAGCGAGAGGCCGAAAGACCGATCGGCCACCGCCTCCTCGACGGCTCGCTTCCGCCCGACGTAGTGGAACCGCGCGCTTCCGCCCGAGCCGAGGTCCTCCGGGGTCACCGCCTCGAGGATCTCGGGCAGCCCATCGAGCCATGCCGCCAGGGTGCTCGCCGCCACTTCGTCACCCCCTCAGCGCCGTGAGGCCGCCCGGGGCTGCGTCGAGCTCGCTGGCGCCGGGCTTGAGTTCCTCGTCGTCGTCAGCGTTGTAGAACCGCAGGGAGCCCGCCGCCGCCATCAGCCGCTCACGCCCCAGGGCCCACGCAGCCTGTGCCTGCTCCGTGTACCCGGGCCCGAGCTGGCGCAGCACATGAGCGGCCGTGAGATCCGCGTGCGGCGCCTCGAGGCCGGAGGCGTCGATCACGCGGTGCGGGTCGAGCCCCGCCTGCTCGAGGCGCTCGAAGACCTCGTCCCACGCACGATCGATCGCGACCCCAAGGGACACATGGTCCGGCACGAGATCGCTCAGCCCCGGGTAGTAGGAGCCGAAGAAGCTCGAGCCGTTCAGGCTCGGGCGCAGCACGTGGTTGACGACGGCGAAGAGGCGGCTGTGCTGCACCGCCACCTCGGACCCTGCCGTGTACTGCCAGAGCACCCGATAGCCGCTACCGAGGGTGTCGCAGATCGCTGCGCTCACGGTGTGCGAGAGCCGCCTTCCGTTCACCGCGGCGACCGCCGTCGCCGCGATCGCCGTCGCTTCTCCGGCGTGATCGAAAACCGAGACGACGGTCGAGGAGAGCACGCCCGACTCGGGCGCGTCGAAGGTGATCGCCCCTCCGACGTCGAGCAGGAGCGCTTGCTTCCGCGTCCTCACTGCGCATCCTGCACGAGCAACAGCTCGAGGAGCACCGCCACCTCCGAGGCCCCGCCCGCACCGGAGGCCTCGACCCAGACGTCGCTCTTCTCCGTGAGCTCGGGGAGCACCTCGTACACGCGCTCGACCGAGCCAGAGACGTCGACGAGCTGATCGACGATCTGCGGGCTCGCGACCGGCGCTGTCACGTCGCTCTGATCGCCAGCGGAGAGCACCCGAAGGTCCGCCTCCGAGGTCCCGGCGTCGACGCTCACGCGCACGGCCCGGAGGTACGCGGTCCAACCATCGGGCACGGTGTAGAGCGCCTGCCGCGTGCGGCCCAGCCCAGCCTCGATCGATGCGATCGCGACCGCGCCCTCGGTGGTGATCGAGATCGCCGCGGTGTTCGCCGCGTGCGCCGTGCCACTCGAGGAGCAGTAGGCGTAGTGGAGCCGGAAGAATTTCGCGGTCGTCTTCGTCGACGCGGAAGCTCCCGCCGTCGCCTCGGCCTCGCACACCTCGGCCCACGAATCGTTGAGGCCGCAGAACGTGATCTCGCGGCACCCGGTGCCCGCCGTCGCGTCGTTCGCGTTGCCTCCAGCCGCAACGATCAACTCGTCCGCCGTGGTGAGGAATTGGACGGCCGTCGTCGAGAGCGGGTGAATCAGAACGTAGGTCCCGCTGGCCACCGCGCTGTCGTAGCCCTGCACGCGCACCGTCTTTGACGCGCGCCCACGGATGGCCTCGTAGGTTGCCACCGAGGCAGCCGCGTGAGCAGCGAGCGGAGCGAGCAGCAGCGCGATGGCGAGACGGGTGCGCATGCGTGAGCTAGTTGAGCACGAGGAAGCACAGCATGAGGCCGGCCGAGGTGAAATTCGCGGTCCCGGTGTTCCGAACCTGGAGCGTCGCGGTGCCCGCGCCCGGCACGACCTGCGCTGTGACGTTCGTGTTCGTTTCCCGCGTCGGGCCGCAGACGGTGAGCAGCACCACGGAGGTCGCTGCGATCCTCGCGTTCGTCCACGTGATGTCGGCCCTGCTCGCGTCGAGATTGATGTCGGTGCCATCGTCCGTGATCACACCGCTTGCGCCCGAGCACGAGACCGCATTGGCGCTGACCGATCCCGTGCAGGTGTCGCCCATCACGAGCCCGCCGTCGAATCGAGCGGCGCCGTCGACCTCGAGCGCGCCTCCGATCGCGAGTACGTTGGTTGCCTTCGTCGATCCCACGGTCGGGCTGCCGACGCGCACGATCCCGTGCACCTCGGTCCCTCCCGTGGTGCCTCCGCGCGCGCCGCCGAGGAGGACCACGTCACCGCCATCGCCATCCGTCGCGCCGGCGCCATCCTTGGGAGTGCCGGCGCCGCCGGTGATCGAGATCAGCCCACCAGCGCGACCGACCTGCCCCGTCGATGCCGCCCCACCGAGTTGCCCGAGCAGATCGAGCGACTGCCCCGCCGTGTCGGCCGCCGCAGCGGCGCTCCCGATGTCCGCGCCGCCACCGAGACCCGTCTGGAAATTGACATCCGAGAGGGAACCCGTGATCGTCAGAGCGTCGGCCGCATTGTCTCCGAGCGTCGTGGAGCCGGCGAACAGCGCGATTCCGTCGACCTCGAATCCGCCACCGACGGCGAGGTAGTCGGTGGCTCGGGTCCCGCTCACGGTCGGGTTGCCGACGCGCACGATCCCGTGTACCGCCGAACCCGTCGCGCCGCCGCGCGCACCACCGAGGAGCACGACGTCTCCGCCGCTGCCGTCGTTCGCGCCGCCGCCGTTCAGCGCCGAGCCGACGCCGCCGGTCGCGCTCACAGCGCCGCCCACCTGCCCGTCAGAGTCCGTCGCCGCCGTGCCGCCAGCCTGCCCCGTGAGATCGATCGACTGGCCAGGCGTGGCCGCCGCACTCGCCGCGCAGGAGAGATCCCACCCGCCGGTCAGCCCTGTCGCGCACGTCAGGTCGCCGAGACCCGAGAAAGCGCCGTTGTCGTCGACGCTCCACACGCTCGACGTGATCGCCACCGTGTCGAGCGCGGACCCCACGTTGATGTCGTCGGCCGTCGTGTTGTCCGCGCAGACGTTCAGCACGTTACCCTGCGTGTTCCCGCCGATCGTGATGAGCGACCCGGCGCTCCCGCCGTTCAGCGTCGCGTCGTCGGCGGCGCTCAGCATCAGGTCCCCGTTCACCGACCCGCTCGCGGCGACCGAGATCCCTCCGTCGCTGGTTGCCAGGGTCATCGCGTTGCCCGCGATGACCCCGGTGGCCGAGAGCGCCACCTGCCCCGCGGCCGCCTCGTTGCCCGTGATGGTCACGCTCGCGGCATCCGCGCTCAGGATGAGGTCGCCCGCCGTGGTGCTCCAGGTGCTCGCCGCGTTGCCCGTGATCGTCAGCGGGTCGCCCGTGCCTGCGACGAACGACGAGGCTCCCGTGATGTCCACGTCGTCGAGCGCGGAGCCGATGTTGATGTCGTCGGCCAGCGTGTCGTCGGTACCGAAGTTGAAGATGTAGCCGTTGGCGCCCGTACCGAAATTGAAGATGCCCCCTGCCGATGTCGAGAGGAAGTGCGTGTCGTCGGCGCTCTCGAACTGGATGTCTTCGCCGTCGACGTCCACGTCGTCCTTCGCGCTGCCGATCGCGATCGTGTCCGCCGTGGTGTCGTCGGTGCCGAGGCTGATCGAGAAGCCCGCGGTCCCTGTCACGGAGAAGATGGCGGACGCCGACTCCATCGTGTGCGTCTCGTCGTCGGCCACCGTGCAGAGCAGATCGTCCGAGGGGTCGAGCGTCACGTCGCCCGTGGTCGTCGACTGGAGGGTCACTCCTCCGGTGCCCGCCGTGATGTCGACGTCGGTGACGCCCGTGGCGTTGCCGATGTTCACGTCGGCCGCGAACAGCGCGGTCGCGATGTTCACGATCGAGTTCGTCGAGCCGTGCTCGAGCGACACGTCGTCGGTGCCCGTAATCGACGCGTCGTCTCCGGCGACCACGACGAAGTCGCTCGTGCTCCCGGCCGTGGTCACGGTGCCGTCGATGTTCACGGCGCCGACGAAGTACTGCTGATCGTCGTGCCGGGTGTAGTCGCCCGTCGGCGCCGCGCCCACGAGGAGCGCGACGACGCCCACTCCCGTGAGCGTGCGAAGGATACGGCTCTTCGTGATCGTCGGCATCGTCTCTTCCTTCGCGCCCGCGCTGTCAGCGCGCTCAGCGCAGCTTGTTCTTTCGCTCGCCCTCGCGGTAGTCGCGATCGCCATGGTGCCGCTCCTCCCGCTCCAACTGCCGGATCGGGTCGACCACCTCGCGGCGCAGCTCTCGCTCGGTGAGCGACTTGCCCACGCGATCGGCGTGGCGCTTCACGCCGCGCAACATCTCGTCGATCGCCTCGCGACTCACTTGCCCGCCTTCACGGCCGCGGCCGGCGCCGGCACCGCCGGCACCGCCGCCTTGCTCTCGCGCCGGCGCTGCGCCTCGAGGCGCACGAGCAGCGCCTCACGGGCCTCGGGCGTGGCCTGGAGGTAGGCCGACTCGAGCGGGTCGCCCGAGCGGGTCGCACCCATCACGGCCCGGCCCCTCCGCGAGAGCACCCTCTCGCACGAGGCCTTGATCTCGTCCTTCTGCTCGACCGAGAAGCCCGCCCACTCCTGGAGGTAGTAGTAGGCGGGCGTGTCACCGAGCATCTTGGAGAGCTGGAGTTCCACGCCCTTCCCGCCGTTGATGTGCGGCGCCACCGCGATGTCGACGAACGATCCGTCGAACTTCGCGAGCCTGGTGAAACGAAGCGGCTTGACCTCGGACATGTTTCTCTCTCCGTCGCCAACACGTAGGCTTCGCGGCCTACGTGTTGGCGACCGTGATCTTGCAGCCGAACCCGTCGACGCCCTCGGAGACGCCGTACCAGGCGTCCACCGTGATCACGTCCGTCCTGGTCTCGATGTCGAAGTCGAAGCGGACCACCGCGAAGTCCTGCACCGCGAGCAGCAGGGCCGAGGGAACGAACATCAAGTTGATGAAGTCGGACCCGGAGAGCTGCACCATGTTCGACTGGAAGATCGGGATTCCGGCGAACGATCCGGCGTAGCCGGGAGAGACGGCGCCCCCGTCGTACATCACGCCGTGCGCGGTCGGGTCCATCAGCCACGAGGAGCCGCTCGTCTCCACCGCGGTCTGGAGGTCGAGCAGCGCCCACGGGTCGAGAACGCACATGATCCCCTGGAGGCCGGACGGCGAGGGACCGAACGAGCTCGGATCGCCCTGATCGAAGCCCCTCGGCACGTTCGCGTTCAGGAGCTTGTACCGGGCGGACATCATGATCGCCTTCGTGAGATCGCCGCCGCTCGTGCCGACCGAATTCGTGGTGAATCCGCTCGCGAGCGCGAGCAGATCCGTGTCCATCTTCTCGGCGAGCGCGCGGGACCCCTCCGTCACCGCGAGCTGCGCGAGGTCGTAGGTCGTCGCGCGCTGCGCCGCTTCCGTCGGCTTCACCGTCACCCCGACACCGTCGGTGGTCACCGTGATCCCCGAGAGGGTCATCGCCGAGGAGTCCTGGTCCGCCTCCTCGGTCAGCGACGTGGCGGTCAGCGAGGAATTCGAGACGTACTTCCACTGCGCGACGCCGCGCGGGAGGTCCTTCCGGATCACCTTGTCCGCGAGGACGATCTGCGCGCGCGCGGCGAGACGGATCTCGGCCGAGAGCTGCGCGGGGGTGACGCCGCTCGCCATCGTGCCGTCGGGCACGGCGGCGGTTCCGCGAGTGGTGAATGCGTCGGCCATGATCTACTCCCGTTTCTGGCCGACGCGCTTCGTGGCAGCGCCGGCGGTTAGAGCTTCGGTCGAGGATGCGTGACGCCGCGCATCCTCACGGCGCGCGACGCAGCCGCCTGCTCCTCGAGCGAGAGCGCGGCGAACTCGTCCGTGGTCAGATCCCACGGATCCTTTTTCTGCTGTCCGGGCGCCACCGGGTTGCCGGCGGACGTCCGAACTTTCTGCCCTGTCGTCACCGCCTCGAACTTCTCGAGGATCGAGACTGCGAGCCTCGGGTCGAGGCCGTCGATGCTCGGCGCGGCGGCTCCGAGCTTGTCCGCCAGCGCCTTCGCCTTCGCGCTCGCGTCCGCGTCGTACCTGTCGGCGATGGCCGCCCGGGCCTTCGCCGCGTCGAGATCCCGCTGGGCGCTCGCGAGCGCCTCTTCCTTGCTCTTGAGGACGTCCTGCCAGCGGCCCTGCTCGAGCGCGAGCTTGTCGGTCGCCAGCTTCTCCGCGGCCGCGATCGCGTCGAGCTTCTTCTGCGCCTCGCTTGCGGCGACCCGGTGCTTCGCCGCCTCCTCCCGGAGGCCCCTCACGTAGGTCTCGTCGAAGACCTTGGACGCCTGCGTTCCGTTCGTCGCCGGATCTCCGGTCGCGGGAGATCCGATCGCGGGCGCCGCGGGCGCCGCGGGCGCCGCGGGCGCACCTGTCGCTCCGCTCGCTGCCTGCTCCGTCTTCTTCGCTTCCTCGGTCACGTCCTGCTCCCTCGCCCGCGGGCTCCAGGCCCGATCAGGCTCCTGCTCGCCAGCACCCGGCTGACGAACGGCGCAAGCCTACGCGATTGCGCCGCAGCAACGCAAGCCCATGATCAGAGGACCACCTCGACGGGTACGAGCTGGTCGCCAGGCAGCACAAGATGCACGACGCTCTCGTCGTCGTCGAAGACGACCTCGCTCCCGGCGTAGCGCTCGTAGAGCGTGCGCAGCCCGGGGCGGGCCCAGTCGGGCGCTCGAGGACCGGCCGCCACGATCTCGCCGGACAGCCGTCGCTCCCGCGCCTGCTCCGGGATCACGATCCCGCCCGCGGTGACGACCGACTCCTCCTCGACACGCAGGAGGACGTGGTCGCCGTAGATCCGGAACTCGCGCAGCCTCATCAGTCGATCTCCGGGTCGACGACGATCACGCCGTCCTCGACCAGCACTTCGGTCCCGCTCGCGAGGACCACGCGCAGCTGGTAATCGGTTGGTTGCCCCGGCTGAAAGCCGCGCGTGTACGCCGCCGTCAGCGCGAAGGTGATCACGCCTGTGCCGTCCGCTCCGCTGTCGGTGACCGTGGCCGCCACGCTCAGATCCGTGCGCTTCTCGGCGAACGATCCGAAGCGCACGACCGCCGAGCTGATCGTCGTTCCGTCCGGAACGCCGGTCACCGTGCGCGTCAGCGTGAGCACGTCGCCCTGCGAGATGTTCTCGATCCTCGCGCCTCGCGTCTTCGCCGAGCAGGACACCGATCGCGTCACGCCGACCTGCGCGAACTGCCCCGCGGTGAGCGCGCTCCCGGCGATCGTCGAGGTCGAGATCGTGTCCGGGCTCGACACGGTGACCGCCGTCTCGGCCCACTGGTAGCCCGGCCTGGTGGCGAGGAGCGTGTACGCGCCGGCGTCGAGCAGGAGCGACACGCTTCCGCCGCCGTCGGTGAGCTGCGCCGCGACTAGCTCGGACGATCCGTTGATCGCGAGCACCAGCGCGCCCTGGACCCCAGAGCTGCCGTCGGTGAACTGCACGCTCACGCTCTCGGCGCCGAGCCCGGAGAGCGACTGCGCCGTCAGCGTGCGCGAGGCCGCCGCCCAGATCGCGGTCACGCCGCTCGCCGTCAGCGTGCGCGAGGCCGCCGTCCACACGTCGGAGAAGTCCGTCAGCGTGCGGGCCACGGCGGCCCAGACCGCGGTCGCGACCGCGTCGTCTCCGCTGCTCGTCAGCGCGCGAGTCGTCGCAGCCCACACGTCGGCCGCCGGAGTGCCGTCCAGCGCTGTCAGCGTGCGCGTGCCGTAGCCCCACACGTCGGCGCCCACATCGAGGCCGGTCAGCTCACGGGTCGCGTAGCCCCACACGTCCGCGGCCGCGTTGCGATCCTCGTAGCGCCCCTGCCAGATCGCGTACCGCGCGCTCCCGCCGCTCTGCCCGGCGACGAGCACGACCGCTGCCGTGGCGCCGCAGTCGATCACGCCCGCCCGTGCTCCATCTGCGATCAGCGCCGCGTCGAAGACGTAGATCCCGCCTCCGACCTCCGTGATCGTCGGCGGACTCCCGTCGCTCGAATTGTCGAACAAGTTCCAGTACGCGGTCCACGAGGGGGTGAGCCCGGTGAGCGGCGCGCCCGCACCGTCGAGGCAGAGGATCGCGTACTTTTTCGACGAGGCCATCTGCTCTCACCACCCCCCTGCGGGGCCCTTCGCTGCCATGGCCGTCTGCGACTCGCGGCGACCGATCTCCAGTATCTCGCGCCGCTCGCGATCCGACAAGCCGAACCACGGCCGCGCGGGCATGCGTCCGAGTCCCTCGTGATGGATCCGCGCGAGCTCATCGTTCTTCACCACGGCGGCCGCCGACGTGGTGGCCTTGGCTTTCGCGACTACCCTCCGCCTCGAGCTGCGCCGCGTCTCGAGGTCCGACACGACGAACTTCCGGCCGCGCGCGGCAAGCGTGACCTTCCTCCGACGCAGGGGACGGAAGCCCAGCGTCGCGAGGCGCGGCGTCACGCGCAGTACGGTGAGAGCCTGGAGCATCTGCCCCGAGAGCGTGAGGTCCACGAGCGCCGGCGATCTGCCAGCAGCCGCCTTCGCCAGCCGGTAGCCGGCCGAGTAGGGCGCGAGGAGTCCGTCGATCCCGCGGCCCTGCCCGGTGCGACGCACGATCAGGCTGCGCGCGTGTGTGCCCATCCGGGTCATCACGCGGGTCATCACGGCATCTACGTCGGTCCCGTCGGGGAAGCGCCAACTCACGCGGATCTTCGCCACCTCGTCTACCTCCTCGCGCGCACGGTACACCAGCAGAGGCGAGCACGTCATCCCCTGTCCCTAACGCAGAGCCAGGTCCGATCCGAACCCGTGTAGCCGCAGGCCGTCGCGGCGAGCCCGTGCAGTGCAGCCCACCGCTCGATCCTCGCTCGCTCAGACCCGAGCCCCGGCGCGTGGTTGAGCACCAGCGCCGCCTCGGTCGATCTCCAGAGCCGACCGAGCAGCACGAGCGCCGCCTCGGTCGAGTGGAACGCGAGCGTCCCGCTCACCACCGTCACGTCCGCGAATGGGATCGCGCCGGTCAGAAGGTCGAGCCGCACACCGGCCATCCCAGCGCGCGCGTCCGTGCCGATCCACTCGCAGCCATCCGGGAGCCACGCTCGCAGCGCCCCCGTCCCGCACCCGGCATCGTGCAGCGTTCGTCCGTCGAGCGCGATCCCGCATCTGCTCAGTAGATCAAGCGCCGCCCGGAAGCGCGCTGCCTGCGCGCCATGCTGCGTCCACCCGTCCGGGTAGCCGGCCGCGAGGTGCCCCGCGTATTGCTCGGCGATCAGCCCGGCCACGGCGGATACTGCGCGAGCTCGCTCTCGTCGAGAGGCGCCCATCGGTGCCTGCAATTCCAGCCGCCTCCGTAGAGGCTCGGCGGCTGCGGACCTGCCCGGCTCTTCAGCGATGCGACCTGTGCCGAGGTGAACCGATGCCCGGCCCACGCCCGGCAATCGTCGCGCGTCCGCTGGTCCACCGGCCCGTCGTAGAGCCACCACTCGATCCCTGTCGCTTCGGCCTGCGCGATCGAGACCGCGCGGTCGGCCGCCATCAGCGCGGTGTCGACGAGGCCCATCCCGTTCGTCGCGAGCCGCTGAAGCCCCGCGAGCGGGCCGCCCTGATCTTTCGGCGTGCCCCTCGCCTCGCGCGCGTACCGTTCCACATCGTCTCTAACGTGCAATCGCGCCTGCCTCAGCGCTGCGCTCGTCTCGGCCACAGCCGCCGTCGGCAGGTCCCACTCTACTAACTCTCGCGCCACCTCGGCGATCACTGCCTCGAGGAGCACGTCGTAGCCGCGGAGCAGTGCGTCCTCGACTGCGTCGATCCGTGCCACCGCGTTGCGCGGCGTGGCCCCATCGAGCAGCGCCAGCACGCGCAGCCGAAGCATGTCGAGCGCCTCGGCCTCGATATCGGCCACCCGGGCCACGAGCCTAGAGCCTCTTCGCGACGCGATGGAACGCCGCCAGCGTCTCGACCTTCTTCTTCGTCGGCGAGCGCATGGCCTCGGCGAGGACCTGCCGATGCAGCTTCGCGATGTCCTTCTTGATCGCAGCCGCGCTGGGGCGCGCGCCTCGGGGCATCGTCTTGCCGCCGCTGATCTTGCCACCGCCGCCGCCGGCGGCGTGGGTTCCCGGATGGTGGGACATTACGTCTTCTCCTCACCGCGGGCCTGTGTCAGCGGACTGACCGTGGGGGCCGAGACCTGTGCTGCGAGCAACCCGCCTCCGGCAGGGACAGCGACAGCCGGCGACTCTACTGTGGGCAGTCGCAGAATCTTCTCGGCCCCTCCACCCGTTGTCGCGACCGTCGCGAGCGCCATCTCCTCGACGTGTTTCGCTCGGTATTGCGGCACCGTCAGCTGGCCGTCCTCGGCCCGCGGCGGCCAGCCCTTGGCCCCGCGGATCTCGTCGATCGTGAAGATCCCGCCCTCGACCTCGTAGGCGTAGATGTCCTTCTTCTCTGCGGAAATGACGTCGGCACCGTCGCTCGCTTCGCCGAGCAGCTCCTCGAGCAAGCGAGCGAGGCTCCTGCCTCCGGCGCCCTCGGCCTGTCGCTCGGCCACGTAGCGCACTGCTGCCTCGCGCTCGAGACCGCGGTCGCGCATCACGATCGTCACGGGGCTTTCGATCCCAAGCCTCACGTCCACCTCGTCCGCACGTCGCCTCTCCTCGCGCGAGATCGGTGGCGTGGGCGTGCCCTCTACCCAGTCGGGCGTGAGCCGCAACTGCTCCGTCGGTCGGTGCGTATTCCAGGCGAGGCGCACGAGCTCGAGCAACTCGCGCGTCGAAGGCCGCATGATCTCAACGAGATCACGACGCGCCTCGGTGAGCGGCTGGCGCTCGACGAGCAGCGCGGTGCCGCTCGCCGCCGTTCTCGAGTCCGCAAGCACGCTCCCGGGAGGCAGCCCCTCCGACGTGATCACGTCGGACAGGTAGGAGTGCAGGAGCCGCACGCCGCCTTCAACGTCGGCGTTGAACGCGAGCACCCCGAGCCGCCTGCCTCTCGGCACGTCGACGATCCGAGTCGGTCCGAGCCGGATCGTCCGGCCCTGCGCGGCGCCCCGATCACGGCCTGTCCTCGGGCCAACAGAGGTCGACGCTGCCCAGTCACCCGGCGCCTCGCCCGGCACTGTCTCCGTGTACAGCTGCCCGTACCCCTGCTGCCTGTGCGTCTGGACGATGTCACTCGCCACGGCGTTCACGACGCGCTGAGCGCTGAGGAGCTGCTCGTCCGGGAGCGCGTAGTAGCCGGCGGTGTCCTGCTCGTCGGCCGCGAAGGCGACGATCGGGATCTGCCCGTAGGGATTCTCTGCCGACGGCGTCACCGATCCGTCTGCGGCCTCGATCGTTCCGAGGTCCACCCGCCCGCGCGAATCGATCGTGAAGGTCCGCTCCGCTGACCAGAACTCCCACCGCTCGATCGCTCTGCCCTGCTCGTCGTACGTCGGCTCGATCGCGAGCAGCACGCCGCTCGCAGATGAGAGGTGCCGGTCGTCGCCGCCGATCCAGATCGGGAAGACGCTGGTCGGCGAGAAGAGCGTGAGCCGCACCGCGTCGAGACGCGAGTTCCACCCGACGCGAACGAACATCCGCTTCGCTGCGACCGTGTGCCGCTCGAGTTCCTTGAGCTTGCGATCGAGTTCGCAGCCGACTCGGACTCGAGACCAGAGGTCGGCCTGCCGCGGGTCCACCTCGCCCTCGCCCTCGGACAGGAGAGGGAACTCCTCGCCCTCCTGTCCGTACACGCGAGCGAGTTCCAGCACGACCCGCCGGAAGACCGAGATCACGGCCGGCGTCATGAACTGCGCCGAGTCCCCGTAGTGCTCGCGGAGCCACTGCGTCGTGTCGCGCAGGTGCTGCCCCCGCAGGTAGCGCAGCGCCGTGTCCACCTGCGCAGCGTAGTCGTGAGGCCACGCGAGTTGTGCGCGTGCGATCCAGCGCTGCGGCGTCGAGTAGGGCGCGGGCAGCGAGATCGGGATCTGCACCTGCTCCTCCGTCGTCTCGCGCCCACCGAAGAGGGAGCGCAGCACGCGGGGGAGCGAGTCGACCATCAGCGTCACCTTTCTACGGAGAGAGAGCCCAGAGCACGAGCCTATCCGCTCGTCGTCGAATCCACCAGCCGAGCCTCAGCGCGAGGCAGCGGGTCCTCCGCCACCTGGTCGAGGTCGGCCGCGGGTCCTCGATCCGGTACACCGCGATCGCCTCGTCCAGGCTCATACATCACCACCGGGCGCGGGATCCTCGGCAGGCGCGTGACTCTTCGGTGCTCCCGACTGGTGGCTCTCGCACGTCTGCGCGAGCCAAACGCCGAGCGCGGCGCCCGCGTTGCGACAGATGCCGGCGAGGACCCTCGCCGCATCCCTCTCCGACAGGAGCCCGCTGTCGTGAGGGAGAACCATCCCGCAGCCTCCCCGCGTCCCGCACGCGGGGCATCGCGTCGTCGCGAGCAGCACTCGCTGCTGCGCCGTGTTCCGCTCAATCCGCAGATCGATCCCACGCTGCGGCCGACCCTCTGACTCGAGCGCCTCGAGGGTCAGCCCTTGCACCGCCGCGGCCGTGCCTCTCGCTCGTGCCTCGCCCATGCGGATCACATCGCCCATGTCCAGCCCTCAGCCGCCACCACCGCCCCACGAGTAGGAGTACACGCGGCCCTCGCCGCCGGGGCGAGGCTGCGAGTTTGTCACGAGGTACCGCAGCGCGTCCATCGCGTGTTCGTAGGTCCCGTCCTTCACCGGGTGATCGCTCACCTGTCGTCCGTCACGCTCGACCGGGTACGCGTACCCGGCGAGCGCCTTCACGAGCCCTCGATAGCTCGCGTCCGCTCGCGCGAGCCGCCGCTCGACGTAGAGCCGCGGCGGGCTCCCGTCGGAGGGACACAGCGCGCCGCGCACGCGATCGATCCCTGCGGGGATCGACGTGTCCAGCGGGTCGGAGGTGTAGCGCACGATGTCTCCCCACTCGGCGCGGAGCAGCTCGACGCTGGCGAGCCCGCTCGCCTGGTCTCTCGCTGCGCCTGCTGGATCACACGCGATCTGGTCCACCCGCCGTCCGGCGAGCAGTTCACGAACTCGCGGGATCAGCCGCATCGTCGGGCACTCGTCAGGGTGGAGTTCGTCGAGCACGATCAGCGCGTGCGGCGCGAACTGCCGTCCGGTTCTGTGGTCCCACCACGGCGTGTCACCGACCTGCTGCGCCAGCAGCACGCTTGGGCGGCGCGCGCCGAAGTCGATCGAGAGCCACGTGATGAAGCGCTTGTCGTGCTCCCACGTGATCACGTTGCGCTCGGGCTGCCACTCCTCCGCGTACACCGCGCCCTCGAGCACGACGAACTCACCCTCGATCAGCGCTCGCGCGAGCCGCGGGCTCAGCGCAGCCTCGAGCGTCGGGATGTAACTCGGATCCAGGTTCGGCGCGTTTTCCCTCGTCGAGATCCGGGTGAGACGACGATCGGCTACGCCTCGCTCGAAGACAACCGACATCCAGCCCATCGCTGGCGTCGAGGTCGCGATCCTCTGGAGCGACCGTGCACCCCTCACTCGTACCCTGGCGATCATGTTCTGCCACGAGGCGAGCGGCCAGTAGCGCACCTCGTCGCCCCAGAACCACGCGAGATTTGTCCCCTCGAGCGAGGCCGGCACATCGGCCGTGCCGTACCACACGCTGTCCCCAGTTGTGAGGATGTACCGCCGCTCGATCTTCCTGTGCGCGCGGATCAACTCGCGTGGGACCACGCGCTTCCAGGCTGGGAGCACGAGACGATCGAGCATCGGGAAGCTCGGGGCGACGAGCATCCCGTCGCCGCGCCCTTGATTCTCCAACGCGGCCGCCAGCGCGGCCCACGCGCCGGTTAGCGTCTTGCCCGACCCGAGCCCTCCACAGAGCAGCCGAGTCGGCGTCCGATCGCGGAGGAACGTCGCCTGTGTCGGCGTCGGCACATAGTCCACGGCGCGCACGAGATCCAGACGGGTCACTGCGTGGTCGCCGGCGAGGCGGAGTCGGGACCGATCTCGATCTCCTCGCCGTTGGCGCCCGCCTTGATCCGCAGCACGATCTCCCGGTTGCCCTCGGGCGCCCCGGTGTCGTGCGCGAGGAGGCCCAGGTGTTTCGCCGCCAGCTCGAGCGCGCGGAGCTTGTCGTGCAGCTTCACCTTCCGCACGACCGAGCGCACGACCGGTCCATCGTCGGCCTCGACCTGCCGCTCGACCGTCTCGACCGAGGCCAGCGCCCGTCTCGCATCCTCCGGGATCTCGCCGATCGGCCTCAGCGCGCCCTCGGCGGTGAAGACCTCGCCGAGGTCCGAGAACGCGATCCGCACGATCTCGGCCAGCACCCGCTCAGCGGTGAGCTCCGTCTTCCGCGCTCGGATCGCGTTCGCGTTGGCCACCAGCGCGGCAATCTGGGGATCCCTTAGCAGCCGGTACGCCGTCACGGCGGCGGTCTCCGCGGAGCAGTGGTAGCCCGCTCGGAGCACAGCCTGGGTGCCGTTCAAATCGACGAGGTACTCGCGAGCGAAGCTGCGCTGGCGTTCGGTGAGTCGACGCTTCGCTGTCCGTCGGGCCATGCCGCGAGTCTACCGGTCAGTCGCATGTCCGTCGAGACGGCGAGACGACGTGACGCCCCTTAGGGAGGGACGTCACGTCGTCTCGACCGCCGGCTCGACATGCGCGACGCGGCGTGACGCGGCGTGACTCGTCACGTCGTCGCGGGCGCTCGATGCGCGCGAAGACGAGCGGGCAGTTGGCGCGGAGCCACTCGCGCAGCTCGGAGCTCTCGCGCAGTTCGGAGTCGAGAGGGAACTCAGTCGCGATCATCGTGCCAGTCCTTTTTTTTCGCCCCCGCGTTGTCCTCGCGCTTCTCCTCGAGGTCAGAGATCCGCGAGCGCGCGCCGTCGAACGCACAGCGGATCGCGCCCGTCTCCCCATCGCGCTGCTTCGCGACGATCAGTTCAACGATGCCACGATCGCGCGTGGCCTGGTCGTGGAGCTCGGCGCGATAGGCGAAGACGACGAGATCAGCATCCTGCTCCAGCGCGCCGGAGTCCCGCAGATCGGCGAGCACAGGGCGTCGGTTCGTGCGGGACTCGACCGCGCGGTTGAGCTGCGAGAGCGCGACGACAGGAACTGCGAGCTCCCCCGCGAGGCGCTTGAGGCCGCGACTGAGCGCTGAGACCTGCTGCTCGCGGGACTCGCGACCGGTGCCTCGCGGCGAGTCGAGGAGTTGGAGGTAGTCGACGACGACGAGCGAGAGGCCTTGGGTCCGGAGTAGGTGTCGAGCCCGCGTGCGGATTACGGAGAGAGAGAGCGCGCTCGTGTCGTCGAGGTAAAGGCGGGCGCGGTGGATGCGGTCGGCGGCGGGGGCTAGCCTCGGCCAATCGGCATCCGTGAGAGTGCCGCGGCGCATGCGGACATGCTCCACACCGCTCTCGGCCGAGAGCATGCGGAGGACGATCCGAGTCGAGGCCATCTCGAGCGAGAAGAACGCGACAGGAGCGGCGTGTTGTGCGACGTGCAGGGCCCAGCCGGCCGCGGCTGTCGTCTTGCCGGAGCCCGGCCGTCCGGCGAGGATCACGAGGTCGCCCGGCTGGAGCCCACTCGTGAGCCTGTCGATATCGCGGAGGCCGGTGGCGAGACCCGTGACGTCGGCCGGCTGCTCGTGGCGCGCCTCGACCGCGCGAAACACCTCGACGAGCACGTCGCTCGACGAGCGGAGGCCAGCACCGCGAGCGGTCGGACCCACGATCGCGTGGAGCCCGGCATCTGCCTCCGCGACGAGTTGCTCGACGTCAGAGCCCGGCTCGCCGACCCGCTGCCGGAGCGAGGCGAGGAGCGCCTGGAGTTGGCGGCGCTGAGAGCAGAGGCGCACGATCTCCGCGTAGCGAGGAGCAGCCGACTGCGGCACCTCCGCGATCAGGGCCGCGAGGAGTTCGTGCGCGCTGTCAGCGGCGGCGGCTGCGCGGAGGGACGCGCGCACACTGACGAGCTCGATCGGGAGTCCAGCGTCGTGGACCTCGCGCAGGGCGCACCAGATCGCACGATGGTCGGCGAGAACGAAATCCGCGGGCGCGAGTGGACCGAGATCGTCGAGGGCTGCCGAGTCGAGCAGCACGGACGCGAGGAGCGCCCCCTCCGCCTCGCCATCGTAGAGAGCCGAGGTCGTGCCGCTCACGGCTTCACTCCCTCGCCGACGAGCCTGAGCCTCAGCGTGTCGTCATGGTCGGCGGCGCACCGGAGGATCGAGATCGCCTCGTCGAGGTCGACGACCAAGTAGTCGAGAAGCCGCAACATCAGCTCGGGCTCCTCTCCGTCGGCGAGCAGCGCGATCGTGAGCTTTCCGGCGCCAGAGGCCCACCCGGCCTCGAGGCTGGCGCTGCGCCCACAGGGCTGGACCAGCACGAGCGCGTCACACCACTTCATCGCGACGAAATCGAGAGCGAAGCCGCGTCGGACCACTGAATACTGAAGGACGTGGCGCGTCATTTTGGCCGTCCATGGCGGCGGCTCCCCGCACACTTGGCGCCACGAGAATCCGTGGTCCCCGGGCTCCGGCTCGCGGAAGTCGTAGACGTCGAAGCCGGCTGTCCGCAGGCCAGCGACCACGCCGCGGTAGCGGGTGCACCGCCAGGACGATGCCACGTAGATCCTGAGTGGTCGGTCGGTCACGGGGCGCCTCTCCCTGCGAGTTCGCAATCCTCGTCGTGCCCGGCGGGGCCCCCGCCGCAGGTGGCGCACACCCCGCATTCCGAGCAGCGTCCCTCGTCGTCCAGGCCGGCGGCCGAGCCGCAGGCCGAGCACCGCGAGTTACACGCCGGACACGGCCCCATCGGATCGGCGGGGTGGGCGTCGCCGCACATCGTGTCGCAGCGCGAGCACACCTCCCCCGTGTCGTCGCAGCGCTCACACTCGGGCCCACGATCGGGAGCCTCGAACCGCTCGAGCAGCGCCCGGTACTCGCGCACCTGAGCACTCAGATCGCTCACCTGAGCGGCGAGCGACGTGAGTTGCGCCTCCGTCGCCGCTCGGCATCCCTCGTCGGCGCATCGGATCTGACGTGGGTCAGAACGGGACATCATCGCTCTCCTCGCTCGCCGCTGCTGCCTGCCCCGGCTGGTCCCTCGCCCATGTAGGGCGGCAGGCCCGGGCGGCCGCGATCTGTTCGGGGGTCGGCGGCGGCGGAAGCGGCTGGGCCCGGACGAGCGGGAGTCCCTCGGCCCGCGATCGGCTCGCACTCGCGACCTCGCGCTCGACCGCGAGCCCACGCGGGATCATCCTCTCGCTCAGCAGTCCGACCGGTCCGCAGCGTCGGGCAAACGCCACGTCGTCGTCGGAGCCGTGCGCCAGGCCCTCCAGGCTCCGCACCAGCGCGTCGATCCCGTGGGCCGTGCGCGCCCGAGTCCACGTCGCCCACAGAGCGGCGCCACGGAGCTCGGCGCGTGGGTAGGCGAGGAGCCGCTCGACGGTGAGGCACCAGCGCTCGCGGTCGAGCGCGAGCTGCGGGTCTGGCGGAGACCGGCGTTTGGCTCTCTTGTCCGGATCGCTTCTGAGCGAAGCCTGTACCCGCTGAGGGCCCTTGGCGTCCGTGGTGCGGGTCTGGTCGTCGGAGGGCGAGATCGGCCCGCTCCGTGGCTTGCTTTGCATCTGGCGTGTGGTGTCGGACGATGCTGACGTCGGGTCGGCGTTTTTTGCCGAGCCCGACTTGTTCTTTTTCGTCTCCGTCTCCGTCTCCGTCTCCGTCTCCGTCTCCGTCTCCGATTCCGATTCCGATTCCGTGCGCGGATGTCCGCGGATGTCGGGCATGTGCCCGTCATCTGCCGGCGGATGTCCGCGGATGTCGGGCATGTGCCCGTCATCTGCCGGCGGATGTCCGCGGATGTCGGGCATGTGCCCGTCATCTGCCGAATATCGTGTAATCGTTGACCTTTCTTCTGGAGCCGGCCACTTCGAGATCTTCGCTCGCGTGCGATCCTGCCAGTGCTCGATCGCGAGGAACGCCTTGCCGTCGACGACGTAGCGATGGATCAGGCTGGCCGTCGACAGACCACCGAGCCGAGTCTCGATCTCGGCGCTCCCGAGTGCGCGCCGGAGGGGGTAGCACGCGGAGGCAATCACCGACGGGCGCCCGTCGTAGCGGCCCCAGTCGTCGACGACGAGGAGGAGGCGAACAAAGAGGCCCTCCTCCTCCGCTGACAGGCGATCGACAGCCTCGCTCGACAGCAGTCCGGTGCGCAGGATTCGGTTGGGCATCACGCGCCTCAAAAGCGAGAGCCCCGCGACGGCGGGCTAGCACCGTCGCGAGGCTCTCGGTCCACTGGTGGAGCGGACGCTGGGCAGATCGTCGGTCCGGCTAGCCCCGGCGCGCAGCGACGATCGACTCGGGCATCCTGCCCGATCTGGAGGCGCGTGGTCAAGCGCTCTCTCACGCGGTACCTCCGAGGTCGAGCACCTGCTGCGAGAGGCGACGGACGATCACCTCGCATTGATCTTCGCGGCACTCCACTCCGATCGCCTTGAGCCCGAGCGATCGGGCCACCACGAGATCGGTGCCTGATCCGGCGAACGGCGAGAGGATGGTGGACCCCGGCCGCGCGCTGTACTGGATCAGCGGGCGCACGATCCCCTCCGGCTTCTGGGTCTCGTTCTCCGCGTAGCCCTTGCAGTTCGCGGAGTAGATCACGCTCGTCTGTAGCACGGAGTCGCCGGGGCCCTTCTCCCATGTGCCCTTGCCGATCTTGCCGCGGTGAGGCGAGATACGGCTGGCGTCGTCGAGGTCGTCTTTGCGTGTGCATCGGTTCCGGCGCTTCGTGTACGGGACCATGACCGGTGCCTTGAACACTTCGCGCCACAGGCCGCGGTACCACTGGGTGACGTGCTCGTGGACGCGACGGAACCGATCGGCGTCGAACCCGGAGCCGTTGTTTTTCTCCCAGACGAGATCCTGCGCCAAGCCCCACGAGTCGAACTCGGCTCGACGCTGGAGGAACATCCGCATCGATCCGAAGCACCACAGCGAGGCGTTCGTCGGGGTGAGCCTGTTGATCACTTCGGGCCAGTTCAACGGCCAGCGATCCCACACGAGCGCGGTCTCGCCGTAGGGTGGGTCGGCGATCGTCATGCTCACGTCCGAGAGATCGATCGTGGACAGCACCTCTTGGTAGTCGCCGAGGTAAAGGTCGATCCCGCCAGCGGAGTAGTAGGGGGTCACGTCAGCGGCTCCTCGCTCGTGTCGCCATCTTGTCGGCCGAAGGAGAGCACGTATTGCCGAGCAGCTTCGGCCTCATCGTTCCGCTGATCCTCGATCTCATGGAGAGCAGCATCCAACCGCGGCCGGGCGATCTCGTCGATGTACTTCGCGCTCGCGTCGATCCCGATGCCGCGTCGACCGAGGCGCACCGCCACCGCAACGGTGGTCCCCGATCCAACGAAGGGGTCGAGGACGATCTGCGGGGCAACAGGGAGCTTCGCCCACTCGGCGAGTAGCGCCTCGCGCTCGACCCACGTCGCGTCGAGGGCCTGGTCGTAGTCGACCTTCTCTTGGGTGGTCGCGTCCTTCGCTGGCCGACGGGGGAGCTTCGGCCAGACCTTCGGATCGATCTGGCAGGCGCAGGTCGGCTTCCAACCGAGGGCTCGCTCGGCGCTCGGAGACCACCCTGTCGAGTCGCCGATCGCACGCGGCACCGACTTTCGCTCATGGTCCTCCGACACTCGCTTATCGATGACCCGTGTCCACGGCGCCCCGCACGTCGGGCACTGACCGTGTGCGCTCGTCCCCGCGAGCACCAGGGGCTCGACAAGGGCGGGTGGGAAGGTCGCGAAGTGGGCCACCTTGTTCGGCCGCGTCGGGATCGTCCAGACGGAGCGGCGGTTGCGCGTTGTGGCGGCTTCGTGGAGCCATCCATCCCGACCGGTGCGGCGCTGGGTGGCGGCGTTGACGCCCGCGGCTCGCGCATACTTGTGCTCCGCCTTGTTCCCGGGCGCGCGCCCCGAGCCATGTTCTCGAATCGCGAAGCTGTCGTAGAAATACCGCTCCGACTTCGCGATCTGGAAGATGTACTCGTGCGACCGCGTTGGCCGATCACCGGTGCTCTCCGGCATGCCGTTGCCGACGTATAGATCGAGCGAGGCGATGATGCGCTCGACCACCTCGGGCGCGACACCCTCTGCGATCATCGCGTCGCGGCACTGGGCCACGGCCTCGCGCTGACCCGAGGCGCCCTTGCACCACACGATCTCGCCCCGCGCATACCAGCCATCATCGCGTAGCGCGAAGTAGGCCATCCATGGGATGCCGACCTGATCCTTCGGCTTGAGTCCACGCCACAATCGATTCACGGCTGAAACAGCGTTGGTCGATGTTCCGTTCGCGCGCTGGTGTTTGCCCTCGTGTCCCCCACGAGGTCTTACGATCTGATCTTGCCGCTGCGGATTCGTGAGGCTTGACGTGCTTAGCAAACCCGGCTTGTTTCCACGGGGCGCCGACGAAAAGCAGTCGCCCAAGTTGAGGAAAACCACACCATCGTCGCGCAACACCCGACGGACTCCGCGGAAGATCTCGACCAGGTGCGCGACGTAGAGCATCGGTGTCGGTTCGTTGCCGAGGCAACCACGCCACGCTGTGCAGCGCGAGCAGAAGCTACCCTGCGGTCGACTTCCACCAGAGGCCAGCGCTGATCCCTGTACCCCGCGCGATCCGCGTCTGACCCCATGTGAGTGATCCTCACGGGGAGGGCTGCCCCGCCTCGGGGGCAGATCCTCACCCCACTCGTGGTCACACGCCGGGTCGCCTCCCCACACCGAGGGATCCACTCCGTCGTAGACGCGCAGCCCCCAGTACGGAGGCGAGGTCACGCAGCACTGCACGATCCCGGCGGGGGCCCGGGCAAGCTGATCACGGACATCGCCGTGCAGAAGGACATAAGGCGTCATAGCGGTCACCGGCGCCTCGTCGCGATCTCGTCGCGCTCCTCACGCGAGAGCCCGATGCTCGGGCGCTCGTGCTCGATCGGAGTTGTGCGCGCACTCGCGACTCTGCGAGAGGGTCGACGCCCGCGCCTGTGGACGCCCGGGAGCTGCGCGAGCCATGCCCGCCCTGCCCTAGTGATCTGCACCAGCGCCCGTGTGCCCGGCGCGCGGAGCTCGATGACGTGTCCGTGCCCGAGCTGACGCCGGAGCGCGTCGCAGAGCACCGAGTAGTGGGCTCCGAGGAAGGTCGCGAGCGCGCGCCGCGAGATCGCGCCGGTGCCGCTGAGGAGACGGAGCGCGTCGAGCTCCAGGTCGCGGTTCATGGCTCCTCGTCGCCCAGTCGAGGAGGTCGGCGGCCCAACTGACCGTGTGCGCTCGTGCCTGCGAGGACCGCGGGCGAGACATCGACCACCGCCAACCACGGTACGTGGCATGCGAACACCTCACCTTGGAATGATAATGATTGCGCCACGTATCTCTCCGTCACAGTGAGTGTGCCTCGATATCGCGGGGAAAACTGGAGCACGACCTGTGCCTGTCCGCGGAGGTGTGGTGGTACCCTGACACCCAGAACATCGGCGCGCAGACGAACAATGACCGGCCCGGTGCGAACGAGATCATCGAATTGCTCACGTAGCGTCATCTTTGGGGTTCCTTTCACGACGTCTCGGCTCTCCTCGTCCTCGCAGGGGTCCTTGAGGTAGGCGATCCACTCGTCCTCGGCGACCCAATCGACGACGGCGCAGCAGGCGCAGCACGAACCGCCCACGAGGATCGCGTGCCCGAGCACACGGCACGAGAGCCAGTTCCACGCCGCGACCAGCGCGCGCTTGGCCGGGGCCGGGAGCCACTTACCACGACCGCATCTGTCGCCGTAGAGCAGATGATGGCCGCGCCGGATGATGCCGAGGTCATGGATCATGGGGTTCTCTCGATCTGGATCTCCACTGTGTGGTCGCCGCGAAGACTACGCCACTGATCGTAGCGCCACTCGACGCCGGAGCCTGGAGCGTCGTCGACCCCGAGCCACGTCGCCACTTGGTCGCGCACGGCCTTGCAGGCGCCCGCGAGGTTGTCCGTGTCGAGCGAGCGCGGCGCGATCCTCGTGATCGTGACGACGACGGGCAGAGACGGACGCCCATCGAGCCCGATCAGCGCGGCCCACACGGCGCGGCGCTGGCACTTGACTCGACGCGCCCGAGCCGACCAGTGGTCGCGGCGATTGGCCTCCGACTCGAGGCGGATGGGGAGGCGCACGATCACGAGAGGCTCGTGCGGATCGCGCGCGCCACGGCCTCC
>Ga0209727_1000415_pt1 | contig 48410 bp, 54 predicted proteins | sample RifGroC1_FD_183995 | JGI IMG/M metagenome (GOLD analysis project Ga0209727, IMG submission 183995) | Groundwater microbial communities from Rifle, Colorado, USA - Groundwater C1 (SPAdes) (version 2) | ecosystem: Environmental > Aquatic > Deep subsurface > Groundwater | place: Rifle, Colorado... | reverse complement strand
AGATCTTTTAAATTCCTGACATTCAGCTTCCGATAAAGGGTTTTGGCGCGCTTGGGCCCCACGCCCTCAACAGCGCTGAGCTCCTGGAAATTAATGGGCGTTTTTCTTTTAAGGTCGTTGTAATATCTCAGCTTCCCCGTTTCCAGATATTCCACAATATGATCAGCGATATTCTTACCCACGCCAGCTAATTCTTCCAGCGCTTTTTTCCCGCCCTGCCTGTAAATTTCTTCGATATCCCCTTCGAGCGTCTCTATGGTCAAAGCCGCTTTTTCGTAAGCGTAAGGCTTGAAAGGAACCTCGTCCATCGCCAAATAATTGGCGATTTCATAGAAAATTTTGGCCAGTTCTTGATTCCTCATAAAATATCTTACTTGCCCGCCGTAGCCTTGGCGAAGGCGGGACCAACTCTTGATTTTTCATATTTTTAGAATGGTTTTTCTGACGGAGGCACCCGAGGCTTGAAATGATTCTTGATGAAAAGTTTAGGACGAATAAGAAACAAAAGAGACGAGGCGGTAAGCCCGAAAATACTGGTCAAAATGAAAACTACTTTGAAGCCCACGGCTGCCGCTAAAATCCCCCCGAAAGCGCCCGCGGTGCCGGCGGCAAAACCAACGCCCGTGCTTTCTAGGCTCCAGGAAAAAGCCTCCCATCCTTTATTAATGTGCCTTGTAAAAATACCTGACCAGCTCGGGATGACGCAAGCCATGCAAAGTCCCCTGAAAGCCTCCAATAAAAAGATGTGCCAGATTTGAGTCGAGAAAAAATAACCGATAGGCACCAAGTTTGCCAAAAACATTCCCGTGACCAAAAGCTTAAAATCGTCCCTTTCTCCACCCTTTTTATCCAATGCGTGGGCAATGAACGGCTGGACCACCGACTTGGTAAGCCAGTAAGTGGCGGCAATGAACCCGACCATTTCCAGTTTCCCCCCGCTGATTTGCCTCGTGAGGAAGATGGCAAAAATTGGGCCAATTAAACCCCAGCCGCTCTGGAGTAAAATATCGGTGGAGATTAAAATCCTGATAACCTTATTAATACCTAAAGTCATTGATTTTGTTTCATTATACTATCAATTTTTTTAAAGAGGAACGCTTTTAATAACCCTGTACCCAATTTAAAAAAGATAATCAGGCCGATAAAAGCCATAATTAATTCAGCGCCCCGCTGAATCATGGTGAAAGCCGGAGCTAGGCCCGAGCCAAGTCCCAAAGCATTAAAAGTAAAAACCTGGACCGCTTCGTGGGAACCAAGGGCCGCCGGGATAGGGATCGCCGTAGCGAAATAATAAAAACCTAAAACCGTTAAGGCCGACAGGATGCTAATACTTTTACCCAAAAATAAGATTAAAATCCAACACCTCGCCCAGGTGATGGCCACCCTTAAAAAAGCCAGGGCAAGACCGCCCCACAACGCTTTTCTTTTTATTTTGAAAAACTTGAATATTTCTTTTTCGATTTCTAAAAGATCTCCGCCAAGCGATTTACGGCGATTTAAGAATATGTTCAACGGCTTGATAATGCTTTCCCGCTTAAAGATTTTAAAGTAAAAAAACCCGACACTAATAAGACAAACGGCGAGAAATATCCCAAAAATAAGGCCGAGATTTTTAGGCGGCAACCCTATTTTGAAGAGAAAATAGGCTGTGCCGGCTAAAATAGTGACTAAAAACGAGGTAATTTCTAAAATCTTATCAATGAACACCGAGGAAATCGCTTTAGCCCATGGGATATTATATTTTTCCCTTAAGACATATCCCCGAAAGAGCTCTCCGCCGAAAATCACCATCGGAAAAAGATAAATCAGAGAAAAACAGGTCAGGTAGGGGGCGATGATTTCCCGGTTTGATAAACGATAGCCCTGACTCTTCAGAATCATCTTCCATTTCCACGCTCCGGCTAAAATCATTAAAAGCGTCAAAAGAACGATCACCATCCCGTGCCAGCCAGTGAAAATTAAAAGGGCTGACTTAGTCTCTTGCCAGCCGATAAAACGACTAATCCAAACTAAAAGACCGACCCCGGCAATTAAAGAAATAAAAAAAGACAGGACGCTCCTCATTTTATGACCTTATGGCTTTATTGAGATTCTTTAGGAATTCGTCTAAATCCATCTGATAATTTGCAGCCATTTCTCCAATCGTTTCCGACTGAGCTCCTGGACAACCAGCACAATGTAAGCCGAACCCCACAAGGATTGAGGCGGCTTTAGGGTATTTTTCAACTACTTCGGCAATCGTCATCTCTTTGGTTATTTTATTAGCTTTTTCCATAACAATTAATATCATAACCTAAAAAATATAATTTCTCAAGATAAAAGGGGTTGTGAAATTAATCACAACCCCTTTCTTGATAAGGATCTCAGAGAGCGATTTGTTTAGGTGATTTAGGTCACCACTTACCGAAGCCAGGACCGGCCGGGCTCTTGTAGTTGCCCTGGAATGGTAGATCGTACGCGATAAACGCAGGGGGAATCTCACCTGTTATAACCTGCTGGATGACGGCGAATTCGTCCCAAATATCAGGCCCGATTTCGGTGCCGTCAGCCGCGTACCAGATTCCTCCGAGCTTCGTCGCGTTAGCGGGCGCTGCGATAATCTTGACAAAATAAGTCCAGGTTTTCCCGTCTTCACTGACGCCGGTATCATGATTCGTCAGCCAGGCGCCGGAACCGATGTAAGTGGAAGAGCCCCAGTGTCTATCGAGTTTCCCGTCGCCATCACGGTCCTGGTTACTTAACCAGGCGTCATTCCACTTCATCTGAAGGTTGACGTCGGAAAAGGGACCGCCATGCGCCCGGTCGTAGTCGGAGTACACTCCGTTGAAGATGTGAGCCTGGTAGTTGTAGCCGTATTCGTCAAACCCGGTCTTGATGGGTGGGGCGGCCAGGGCCGGCACGGCGCCGATCATGAGAGTACTGATGATAAGAATGGCAGCGATTGTTAATCCCCAGATTTTCCTTTTCACGTTTCACCTCTTTTCCATATTTTCCGTCTTTCCGAAATGTCTTTCTCTCTAAGCTCTTATTAGTTTTTAAAAGTACTAAAACATCAAAACCTCCTTATCTTCGATACTAAGTAATGAGTTTAACAGTTTTTCGTCAGCATGTCAAATGGAATAGTCCGACAACTTTTTCCTGCACCCCTTCTTCCTCAATTGACTCGTCTTTCCGGATGTTGAAGGTTCTAGTCGCCTGTTCTGTTTTATCAATCACAAGCTCTATCCCCCTACCCTCGATTTCTCTTTTGGCGCGAGCGGTCACTTGCGCCATACCCTGTTCTCCCGTACCGATCACGATCGTTTCAGGTCCTTGATCCAAAGCATCAATAATATCTTCAATATCAACAATGTGGGATTTTACTCTCGGCCAATCAAAAACCTGGCCCGCCCAATTAATACCGATGTCGTGCTGATAAACTTTGCCGTCAACGCTAATGGAGCCGAACTTATATTCCTCGATCATGATGTTGGAGGTCGGACCTCCCTCAAAATAAAGAGGGAGGTCCGACCTCTTTTATCTTTAAAATAGCGTTTTTTGTTTTTTAATGTTTTTTTGTTCGCCCGTAGAAAAAATACTGACCTTGCCGTAAACTCCGTCATAGCCCGGCGTGATGGAAACGTGCCCCTCCCTCACCCTAGTAATCCCTTCGGCGATTTCCGGTAAAGTCGCTCCAACAAGATCTTGTTTTGACGCCTCTAATAAAATATTAAACTCGCTGCCTAATTTCTTAATCAAATTATTATATTCTACGCCTACTCGCTTGCTCGCTACGGTAACACCCAAACTCTCGGCAATTATCTCCTCTAAAGGAACCAAACTCCTGAACGGGATGGCTCCTTCGGGTTTACCCGCCGAAGCTTTAGCGAAGGCGGGCCGATCGGCTAACTTCTCGACTCTATTCATGACGCCGATAGTTAAGGGCTTACCGCAGGTCGGACAGATATTGTTGTATTTTCTTGATTCAGGCGGAGCAAGAGCGATTTCACAATTCCTGTGCCCGTCGTAGTGATATTTCCCCTCCTCCGGAAAAAATTCGATAGTATATAAAAATCTTCTTGGATCTTTGTCTTTAATTGCCCCAATAATCGCATCATAACCTAGGTCTGTATCAAAAACGTTGGCTTCGCGACCCAGCTTCCGCGGACTATGAGCGTCTGAATTGCTGATTAAAGTGATTTTATCCAAAGCGGACAACCGCCAGTTCATGGGCGGGTCCGAAGAAAGGCCGGTTTCTATAGCGTAAATATATTTAGAATATTCTTCGAAACATTCCTCGATCGAATCGAAACCGGACTTGGACCCGAAGATACTAAACCAAGGGGTCCAGGCGTGAGCCGGAACGATGAAACAGTCCGGGGAAATCCCTAAAACAATCTTGGCTAATTCTTTGGCGTCTAATCCCAGGATAGGGCGGCCATCAGATTTTATATTACCGATAAAGCCGAGGTGCGCATTGATTTTTTCGACTACCTCTAATGCGGGAGCAAAAATCAGAACATGGATCTTCCGCACTTTATTATTTTTCGTATAAATGCAGCTGATTTCGGAAGTCAAGATGAAGCGCGTCTCGTCCTCAAGCTTCAGCTTATAAAGCCCGGGTTCAGCGGGTTCTAGTTTTTCTTTAAGGGACTTCGACCATTCCGGATGCGTAAAATCGCCCGTACCCAAAACTTTCAGGCCCTTAATGCGCGCCCACTTATCAAGGCTTTCTAAGTTCATGTCTGGGGAAGTGGCCCGAGAATATTTCGAGTGCAAGTGAAAATCGGCAATAAATTTCATAAAAGAAACTGGGAAACTGCTCCCAAAACCAGTATGGCTATCAATAAATATAGCAACAAAGAAGGAATTTTAAAACTATACTCCGGCTGGCGATTGCCCAGTTTTTTAGCCCTCCTAAAAATCAAAATAATAGCTGTGCCTTCGATCACGCCCACAACCGTTCCGACAAAACCTATGGTGCCGATAAAATCCCTGAAGCCAATCAAGAACAATAAAAAAGGCACCCCGCAGGCAATGGCGGTGGCGGAGCCGTTAGATAATCTTAGGTCGCAGACAAAAGTGTTCTTTAAATAAAGTCCTAAGACCAAAATAGAGTCAGCTAAAGTCACTAAAGCGGCCAGCACCGCTAAAAAAATAACCTTGGGGCTGAGAAAAGGCGCCAGGCTTGAAAGGGTGTCTTGGCTGATGTTTCCGCCGGTTACTCCCAAAATAGCCAAGGTAAAAATCAGATAAAAAGGCACGGTAACCGCGGTCGCTAAAATCATCGTCTTTTTTAATTTTTTCTTTTCGGGGGAGGTTTTAAAAAAATCGACAATCTCCGGAATCGCCGACCAACCGATTAAAGAAAAAAGAATGACGCCGAACGGCAAAAAAGCGTTCGAAAGATTAAATGCGGCCAAATTCTGTAAATTAAACCGCGACAGGCAGAAAAACAGAACGACAGCGGACGTTGAAAAGAAAATAATGTTTGTTAAAAGTTCAATTGAGGCGATTATTTTAATCCCTCTAAAAATAAGATAAGACATCAACACCCAAAAAATCATAGCAAGTTGAATCGCTGATAAACTTGAAAAAGGTGAAAATAAAATCTTTAAAAAATCTCCGCTCAAAATTAAATAGGCCAAAAGAGCACCAGTCAACCCAACGACCACCGAAATCATAACTAAAATCTTACCCCAAGCTCCCAGATATTTTTGCGCCAAGCCGGGTAGGCGACAAGATTCTTTCGTCCTTAAAAATACTTCGCCGAAAAACAGATGAATTAAAAGAACGACGCCTCCTAAAATCAAAAAATAAAAAAAACCGGGGATAATCCCGCTTTTGTTAATAACGTAAGGAATTCCGAAAATTCCTGCGCCGATGACCGTCCCGACAAAAATCGAAACCGCCTTAAGAAGCTTAAACATTTAATTTAACAACTTAATACCAAGACCGGAAATTTGAGCTCCGCCGAAAACGAGGATCCCGACAAAAATCGACCAGCTGGCTAAGTTTAAAAAGGTCGTGATGGAATCTAACGGCAACATTCCCTTCAGCTGCTCGCTGATCATGTTTTGCAACTGCGACTGGATATCTTGGGAACCGACACTTTTGGTTACCGGGGGTGTCTGGAAAATTTCGGGAGCTCCTACCTTGCCGGTAAAAATATTGAAAGACGCATAGAGGCTATAAAAAATCACGACTAGGCCGATAATAATTAAGGTCAACGCTAAAATTTTTTTAATCATACCCCGTAGTAGAAATTCGACAGTTGTTTACCGGGTAGTAGAAATTTGACAAATTATCATTTGCGTAGCAAGTCAAATTTTCACTACCTGGTTTAACTCAGCCAAACTAACTATCGTTTTTAATTATTATGACGTTTATCAAATTTTATACCCTGTAGTTTTATTCACAACTCGAGAGTTGTCGAATTTTCACTACGGGGCATAAAAAGACGACTTTTTGATGATAATCTTATAAATATTTTCGATGAAATCTCCGCCGGCGTAACCGATGATAAATGCTAATGCTGGAGTGAAAGAGCCTAAAAGAGTAAAACCTATTTCTTTAATGGCAAGGGCCGCAACCGCTCCGATAATCCCGGAGACAAACATCATGCCTAAAAAATAATACGGCCTGAATTTTACCTCTTTGTAAGAGAACTGGTATTTTATAAAACCAACCAAACCTCTTAAAATTCCGCCGCCGAAAGCCGCCGCAAAAACAATAATCATTAGGGTCGGGTTTAGCCTATTTATACTTTATAAACCTTGTAATCGTCTCGAACCTTTTGGTCAACCTTAAAACCAACCGAATCGCCCTTTTTGGCCGAATCGACCTTCTTATGGTCAACCTCCATGGAAGTCACCGCTTGGGTGAAATCCGTCTCCCCGCCAGTGATCCTAATGTTGTCCCCGACCTTGAGGGTGTCCGATAAATCAATCACGGCTACGGAAATATTCCCGAAATAGTGGCTAATTTTTCCGATGAGTTTTCCTTCTTCCGCCATATTAATATATTTAATTAATTTTTAACTGTTTCGACCTTTTTTTCGTTTTTAAATATCTAACGACTTTCTGAACAAGTTTTTTTGGGTCGGCATCATAAAAAATCGGGCCTCTCTTGTGGTGAGGATATTTTAAAATATAATTGACGAGGTCGGCCGTTCCGCCGGATCCGACCAAAATACCGATCGGTTTTCTGTCTTCGTAGGCGATAGTGAATTCATTTAACGTGCCCATGCGACCGCAAGCCACGATGACTGCGTCAGCGGCTCTAGTCATTAAAAGATTTCTCCCTGAATAATCAAAACCGGTGTAAACCATGACGTCGAATTCGTCTAAGGGCAACCGGTAACTTTTTTTATGCTCAATCTCGGAAGACGCCGGTGAAAAACCAATGCTTACCCCGCCAGTACGATTAGCACCCTGGGCCGCATAATAAGGCACGCCACTGGTTGCTCCGGTGATTAAAATGCAGTTGTTACGAACAATTTCCCGGCCAAGTTCCCGGGCCGTCTCTTTCATTTTTTTGGCGCAGGGGGTCAAAACCGCCGCACCGCTGACTGCAATTTTATATTTAAGCTTCATATTTATATTCTAACATAAAAAATTAATTGTGCCCCTACTCCGAGTCGAACGGAGATCACAGCCTTCGGAGGGCTATACTTTATCCATTAAGCTATAGGGGCTTGTCTCTTTATTTTATAACGCAATTACTGGAAATTAAAAGGTCCCGGAGTATTATCTCGTTGGGACCTTTTCTCGTCTTGGTTTGCCGAGGATACCGCCGGCCATAAAGAACATCTGGCGGTAATCGGCTGGCGGGATACAGATGTCGTCGGAAGGACAACCATGCTGTCCGTCTATCCGCGACCGAGAATGGGGCGGCTCAGTTATTTTACCGTTAGTGTTTATTATTAACGCCACTTCAATAGCCTCGTTAATAATAAACGCCACTCTCACCGCTATTCCGTTATTTATCCCGACCCCGTCCTTTTTTACCCTTACCACTTTCTGCCTCCTTTCTGTTTAGATTATACCTTATTTAATCTATTTTGTCAAGTTTTTCGGCGATAATGCAAATATTGTAATTCTTTGTTTCTTTTCTTTTAAAAATCCTTGCTTCTTTTATTTTAAATCCTGATTTTTTAAGTAATTCCTTTAATTCACCTTTTGTGAAACAATGAATATAGCGGTCTATTTTCTTTTGCCAGGGCACAAATATATCTTTAAAATCTAATTTTGATTTACCAAAAATTTTTGAAAAAGCGAACCTAATTATTAATCCAATTGAAGTGGATCTTCTCCAAAGATCCCAAACTGTTATAATCAAAACCCCTCCGGGCCTTAAAACCCTTATAGCTTCTTGAATAAACTGGTGCCGTAACTCACCAGAAGGGATGTGGTGCAAAACAGCAATGCTAAAAATCTTATCGAAATAATTATCGGGAAAGGGTAATTTTAAGGCATCGACGGACTGGAAACGGGCATTAGGGTACTTTGTTTTAGCTATCTCAATAAGCTTTTCGGAATTATCTATACCCAGATAATCAATATTTTTATCTTTAAAAAGTTCAACTAACCTTCCATTACCGCAGCCTAAATCTAAAACCCTATTACCGTTTTCAATGTATGCCCCAAAAATATTAAGTTCTGGCCAAATCGAATAGCGAGAGCTTGAAAAGTCTTCGGCAATCGCGTTATAATCATCTCGCGTCTTTTTCAATAAATATTGTGCGTAATCTTGATCCATTAATTAAAGAGTTAATGACGTCGGGGGCGAAAACTCCGGAGGATTTAGCATATTGCAAAAGGCGATTCGCCAAAAAATACCAGATCCCTTTCCCCGATAATATCGCCTTATTAAAGACTTATCACGAATTGATTGAGGGCAAAAGTATCAGGCCGTCGACGTTAATAGAAGTCCTTTTGAGGACAAGGCCCGTCCGTTCGCTTTCGGGCATCATTAATATTTCAGTTTTAACCAAGCCCTACCGCTGCCCCGGCAAGTGCCTTTACTGCCCGATTGAAAAAGGCATCCCCAAAAGCTATGTTTCGGGCGAACCCGCAGTCGAACGGGCCAAGCGCCTCGATTACGATCCTTACTTGCAGGTTAAAAAAAGAATTGAAATGTTAACCTTAGAGGGGCATCCCACCGATAAAATCGAGTTGAGAATTGTGGGAGGAACGTGGTCTTATTATCCCAGAAAATACCAAACCTGGTTTATAACGCGTTGCTTCAATGCCTGCGATGATCGAGGTCCGACCTCCCTCAATCAAGCGCAGAAAATAAACGAGAGGGCGAAACATCGAATAGTTGGGTTATCTATTGAAACAAGGCCGGATTTTATCACCGACGATGAAATAGCTAAATTAAGGAAATTGGGAGTTACTATGGTGGAGTTGGGCGTCCAATCAATCTATGACGATATTTTGAAAAAAAACCTGCGAGGACACGGCGTTAGAGAAACAGTCTTGGCCACGCAGCTTTTGAAAGACGCCGGCTTTAAAGTTTTGTATCAAATAATGCCTAACCTTTACGGCTCGTCTCCGGCCCGTGACCTTAAAATGTTCAAAACTATTTTTACCGATTCCCGGTTCCAGCCAGACCTGTTAAAAATTTATCCTTGCGCTTTATTGAAGAGCTCGCCGCTTTTTAATGTTTGGCGGCAGGGCAGCTATCGGCCGTACACTGAGAAACAATTAATAAACCTGGTCCAGGCAATCAAAAAGAATATCCCCCGCTACGTCAGGATACAAAGAATTGCCAGAGACATTCCCTCTAAAAGCATTTTGGCTGGTCCGGCTAAGATTTCAAACCTACGACAGTTAGTGGGCGGCCACTGTAAGTGCATCAGGTGCCGAGAGGTTAAAGGAAATTACGATCCGCAAGAAAAATTATATTTATTCCGCCAAAATTACCCGGCTTCGGGCGGGCAGGAAATCTTCCTGAGTTATGAGAATAAAAATCGCACGAAGCTCTACAGCCTGATCCGCCTGAGATTGATTGAGGTCCGACCTCAATCATCTAGGCCCACGGCACTTATCCGAGAACTCCATACCTATGGTCAGCTTCAACCGATAAATAGCGACAACGCAAATGATCGAGGTCCGACCTCAATCATTTCTCCGCAGCATAAAGGGTTAGGGAAAAGACTAATCGCCGAAGCGGAAAAAATAAGCAAAAGGGAATTTAAATTAAAAAAAATCGCCGTGATTTCAGGCGTCGGAGTCAGGGGATATTACCGCAAATTAGGTTATCGGCTCAAAGATACCTATATGGTTAAATTTATTTAACCATTCAAGGTTCTTGCGAAGCGAGGTTCTTATATGGTTAAAAACCTCGGTTAATTGCGAGAAACCCTGGTTAAGCCAGAGCAAGGAATTATTTCGATACCTTGCTTTTCGAGTTCGTCTAAGAATAAATTTACTCCCAAAGAATCAGAAGATATATGGCCGGCGATGACCGCGTTTAAATTGGCGGCCTGCGCCTCTTTGAGATTTTCTTCGGAAACATGCATGGCCACGGTCGTACCAATACCCGCTTGCGCCATTTTTTCGTAAAGTTTGGGTGACCCTTCGGTTCCGCCGGTAATTTCAATCAAAGCAATTTTGCCGCAACGGTTTTCTTCCGAACCGGCGAACGTCTTGGGGCCTGCGCCGATTTTCATCGCTTCCTGATATTCAGGCACTTCTTTTAATAATTTTAATAAGTTTTCGATTCTTTCCGGATTAGCAGCTTCGATTTTATCTTTCAGAAACTTCGCGGCCAAATTATCGCAGACGGTGTGCAGACACATTAAATTGAAACCTAAAAGCCTGGCCGCATCGACCGTCCTCTGGTGGTTGACTCTGTTAACGCCCCTGGCAACCTCTGAGATCCTTTCCTTCATCAGTCCTTCGGCGACATTAATGGGCACGCCGTATTTATTTAAGGCATCGCATTGCAACTCCATCACGCCGGATAGGTTAGCTAAGGCCTTGCCCAATGGATGGTGAGAAATAATCAGATCGATATTGCCGAGCTCTTTGGCTAATAAAACTTCAGCCGGCTCGATATCAATGCCGACTAAAACTCTTTTTATTTCCCGGTCTTGGGCGATATGTAAAATCCTTGAATCAGAATAAGGATTTTCCAGGGTATTTTTGTCGAACTCATCTTGTTTCTCTGGCGACAATCTTTCAAACTTTTCCTTCTTTCTGTTCAACAGTTTCTCGACCCCTCCTCTCCCCCTGAAATCAGCATCAATGCTTTTATTTATCGCCAGGTTGTATATTGCCTGGATTGTCATGAGTGTTATTTGCTTTAAAATATTTTTTATACAATCCATCGAGAAGCCCTCGCTGGTCAGACGGGTTTAAAACTTCCCGGCGGATCCGGGCTTTTTCTTTTCGAATATATCTACTCAAAGAATTCGTCATTTTGTTTTTTTTGTTATCTTTAGTATTATGACTGACTTCCGATATATTGTCAATGTAAAAGGCTGCTCATCTAAAAGCAGCCTTTTTACGAAATTTCCTCTTCTAGTTCTAACAACTCAAGCAACTCTTCCTCTGTTTTAAGGATGGCTTCTTTGTCTGGGGCATGAGCTAAGTTGACCACTAACCGATCAGGATAGCTGTAAGAAGTCCTGCTGACTTTCAATTCTTTTTCATCGAAAATCATTATAATTTTTCGGTAATGAAGCACCCTTAAGGATTGACCCCATTTTTCGTACAAACCACTGCCGAGATGTTTTTTGATTTGTTTTTTGTCAAAGATTTTCAAATCAAATTCCTTTGTTTTTAAGCCCGAGGCGAATAGTTGAAATTGTTTTTCTGCCTCATTTGTTTCTTTCTGGAACAATCTCACGGCTTACCTCCTTTTAGGATTATTAAAGTACATTATTTCGTATTTTTTTATATTCTTCCTTGACGACCTGGCGGTCGTCCCAGGGGATTTTTTTACCGTGAGCCTCAATAATCCATGGCTCACATCCTTTGCCGGTAATTACCACCACATCATTCAGCTCGGCTAATTCTAACGATTTTCTAATAGCCTCTCTTCTGTCTAATATTTTTTGAGCCGCGTGTCCAGCGCCGTCCGCGACCTGGTCGATAATCACCATCGGATCTTCGTCGTAGGGATCTTCGTTGGTGACAATGACTTCATCGCAATATTGCGCGGCAATTTTACCTAAGACCGGCCTTTTCCACTTATCTCTGCCACCGCCACAGGCTCCTAAAACGCAAATCATTTTTGAGCCTTGTGGTTTTAATGTTTGATAAACCTTTTCCAAAGCATTGGGTGTAAAAGCATAATCAACAAAAACCTTAAATTGTTCTTTAATAACCAGCTCCATTCTCCCGGGCACGCCCTCAATATTCTGGACGGCTTTTTGGCAAATATCCAAACTCACTCCCTGAGACAACCCGACGCAAATAGCTGCCAGGGCGTTGTAAATATTAAATTCTCCGAGTAGTTTTAAATGGAACGGCTGGATCTCTTCGACCGATATGATGGCAGTCGAACTGCCATCAATATTGATGGCAGTTCGACTGCCCGACATCGTGAAGCCAATTTTCTTTTTCGCCGGGAATCGCAAAAAATAACCGGCATTTTTATCGTCGATGTTAATAACATGAATATTTTTAGCGGCTTGAAAAAGCTGGCCCTTGGCTTTTCTGTAGTTTTCAAAACCTTTATGGGCCTCGATGTGTTCTAAGGACAAATTAGTAAAAACCGCCGTATCAAAATTAATAAAACGGTGGCGGTGTTGTTTAATGCCTTCGGAAGTAACTTCCAAGACGGCGTACTGGCATTTGGCATTAACGGCTTGTCTAAAAAACTTCTGAATTTTGAAGCGGCCCGGCATGGTCATCTTTAGCTGATTGGGCCACTCTTTTTCGCCGATCTTAAATTTGATGCCAGATAAAGACGCCTCCCTAAAGCCTGCTTCCTCAAAAATTTCGGTGATAAAATTTACCACCGTCGTTTTGCCGTTGGTGCCCGTAACTCCGATCACTTTCAAGTTTCTCGAGGGAAATCGATATAAAACTGCGCCGCCCAAAGCTAGGCACCAATGGTACCAGTTCAATAAAAACCCGGGGATAAATTTTTTGATTAATCTTTTCATCGCTTATTAATTTTAACCTGAAAATCAAAAAGAGCCAATCTTCTAGACTGGCTCTTTCTTCTTTTCCTATTTCCTTTTCTAAGAATCGAACGGGCCGTTGTACAGCTTTTTACTCCACTCGTAAATACCGAGTGAAATCAGCAGAAGCACAATCGATCCAGCCGCGATAAGGAGCAGAATTGCAAAGCCCAGGCCAACATCCACCAGCAACCCGGCTTTCTCGGGGCTGGCCATGAGCCCAAAGAATCCGAATCGAGAACCTATGAGATAAGACAGTCCGCCAATCGTTCCGAGTCCGGCCGCTATCATAGCCAATACGGCAAGGATGCTCACCAGGGCCCTTAGGGGCTTGTTCTTGATTTGAATGATCTTCACTTTTCTCGCCTCCCTTTTTATTTTTTTGTAATTCTATATTATATAGCCATTGAAATTTTTTGTCAAGCACCCTAGAATAGAATGGATGAGATTTAAACTCGTTGCTAAGTTCGAGCCGACCGGCGACCAACCTCAGGCAATTGAAAAATTGGTAAAAAACCTGAAAAACAATGTAAGAAATCAGGTGCTTTTGGGCGTGACGGGGTCAGGCAAAACCTTCACCATGGCTAAGGTAATTGAAAAAATGCAAAAACCCACCCTGATTGTTTCCCACAACAAAACCCTAGCTGCCCAGCTTTACCAGGAGTTCCAGGAGTTTTTCCCGGAAAACGCCATCCACTATTTTGTTTCCTATTACGATTATTACCAGCCCGAAGCCTATATCCCCCAAACTGACACTTATATTGAAAAAGACGCCAAGATCAACGAAGAAATTGATCGATTAAGGCATGCCGCCACTCAAGACCTCTTGAGCAGAAAAGATGTGATTATCGTGGCTTCGGTTTCATGTATTTATAACATCGGCTCGCCCGAAAATTATCAGCAAGTTGCGTTAACGCTGACTCATGACCAAAAAATCACCAGAAAAGAACTAATTACCCAATTAACCGCGCTTCAGTACCAAAGAAACGATTTTGATTTCAAGCCCGGCTCTTTCAGAATCAGGGGCGATATCATTGAAATTAATCTGGTCACGGGCAAAAAAGTGCTTAAAATCGAAATCGATGGAGACAAGATAGCGAGCCCAACTTGTAAAATATTCCCGGCGAAGTTTTGGGCTGGCTCCACGAGCCAGCAGGAAAAATTAAGCATCGCTATCGGAAATATAAAACTGGAGTTGCAAAGCCGCTTGAAAGAATTAAAGAAGAATGGCAAATTACTTGAAGCCCAAAGGCTAGAACAGCGGACCAATTACGACATGGAGATGTTAAAAGAGACCGGGTACTGCTATGGCGTTGAAAACTATTCAAGCCACCTTGAGTTCAGGAAACCAGGGGATCCCCCTTTTGCTTTGTTGAATTATTACCCGAAACCCAGCACCAGAGCAAAGCTCGGTGCTGGACTAGTCCCGCACCGAAACAAGGTTTCTGGTGCGGGGGACTTTTTAACCATTATCGATGAGTCGCACATGACGGTGCCACAACTTCACGCGATGTACAACACCGACCGGTCGAGAAAAGAAGCTTTAATTGAATACGGCTTCAGACTACCTTCGGCCCTAGATAACCGGCCGCTGAAATTCGAGGAATTTGAGAAAATGGTCGGCCAAACCGTTTTTGTCTCAGCCACTCCTGGCCCCTACGAAATTCAAAACACCGCAAAGCAGAATATTGTAGAACAACTCATCAGGCCAACCGGGCTTTTGGAGCCGTCCATCGAAATCCGCCCGACAAAAAACCAGGTGAAAGACCTGACCCGAGAAATTAAAAAAAGAATCGCCAAAAACCAAAGAACGCTGGTTGTCACTTTAACCAAAAGACTGGCTGAAGCTTTAGCCGATTACTTGACTGAAGAAAAAATCAAAACACAATACCTCCACTCGGAGATTAAGACCTTAGAAAGGCCGAATATTCTGCAGGATTTAAGAAAGGGAAAATACGACGTCCTCGTCGGGATCAACCTTCTTAGGGAAGGACTGGATTTGCCAGAGGTCGCATTAGTCGCAATTCTCGACGCCGATAAGGAGGGATTTTTAAGGAACGACACTACTTTAATCCAGACAATGGGCCGGGCGGCCAGACACGCTGGAGGACACGTAATTATGTATGCCGACAAAAAAACTTCCTCGATCAAAAGAGCGGTGGCTGAAATCTTAAGGAGAAGAAAAATCCAAGAAAAATATAACAGAGAGCATGGGATTACCCCTCAGCAGATCATAAAAGCGATAAAAGAATGGCCATTCCTATCGGAATTATCGAAACTATCCAAAAGAAACGAGGTCTCGACCGAATTCTGGCTTATTCATGATAAAAAACTGATCGAGAAGGAGATGAAGATTGCCGCTAAAAACCTGGACTTTGAAAGAGCGGCGGAGTTGAGGGATTTGCTAAAAAATTTAAAAAGTGCTAAAGGTAATATATAATATATGCCCGGTAGTGAAAATTCGACAACTCTCGAGTTGTGAGTAAAACTACAGGGATATAAAATATTAACAAATATAATTATTAATTTGAAACGACAGTTAAATTTACCGAGTCAAAACAACTGTCGAATTTCTACTACCGGGTATGCCGATTAAGAATGCTGCGAAAAAGGCGCTGCGCCAAAGCTTCAGACGCCAAAGAATAAACGATCACTACGAACGCAAAATAAAAAGCCTCATCAAAGAGGCGAGAACTTTGGTCGCTCAAAAAAAAGCGAAAGAGGCCAAAAACCTTTTACCCGACATTTATAAAATTCTAGACAAGGCGGCCAAGGTTGGGACAATCAAGAAGAATAACGCTTCGCGAAGGAAATCCCGGGTCACCAGGCTCATCAGCAAGTCTCTATAGCTCGGCGATCAAAAGATCGAGCGCCGCTTGCGGATCAAGCTTCCCCGTTTTGATGCTGTAATCTACCTGAAAAATCTTCTGGTAGATTTTTTTTAATTCTTCGTAGGTGAATTTCCTCGCCTGTTCGGAGCTTTTCCGGGCTAAAAACGGCTTTAGCCCGGAAGAAGATAACGGCTCGCCACGTTCTATCAGGTCTTTAACGCCCAAAATATTTCTGAACTGAAAATTAATCATTGATAACAGGTAAAGAGGGCTATCCCCCTTCTCTAAGTGCTTGTGCAGTAAATTTAACGCCTGTTTTTTATTTTTAAGAGCAATGGCGTCAATCGTTTTAAAAATATCCGTGTCAAGCTTTGGTTTAACGAATAGTCTGACGTCTTTTACCTCCACTTCTCTCCCTCCCTTATAGGCAACTAATTTTTGAACGTCGTTGGCCAGCTGCCATAGGTCGTTACCGGCAAAGTTAACCATTACCTCGAGGGCCATTGGGTCGATTTTAGTTTTCATCTTTTCAAATTCACCTTTCAGCCAATTCTTGATTTTGAGACCGCTGAGCAACTCAAATCCCTGAGACTGGGCGTGTTTCTTTAAAAAAGTAAAAAGGCCATCGCGAGGGAATTCTCCTTTTTCTTCATAAAACAGAATAACGTTATCCGAATCAACAAACCGTTTAGCCTCTTTGAGGAAACCTTCTTTGAACCCTTGGTTAGAAAAAGCATCTGTTAAGATCAAAAGCTTCTTTTCTTTGAACATGGAAACTGTTTGGAGTTCGTTTTTAACGTCTGAGAGGTCTAGATTTTTTCCATCAAAGTATTTCAAATTCAACCCGCTTTTATGGATTTCTTTGTAGTGGGCCGTAATCTCTTCGAGTTTCTTACGCGACCGGTAGGTATCTTCCCCGTAGAGAAAAATTATCATCTTTATTATGTTAGGAGGTCGGACCTCCCCCAAAATTACGGGGGAGGTCCGACCTCTCGATATTCACCGTTGACACTTCGGACAGAAGTGAGCGCTTCTCCCCCCTATTTTAATTCTCTTAACCATTCCGCCGCAACGAAGGCACTTCTGCCCTTCCTTGCGATACACTTTAAGGTATTTTAAATAATCACCCTTCTTGCCCATGGCGTCAAGATACGTATTCTCCGAAGTGCCGCGATTTTTAATTGCCAATTTAAGTATTTTCCCGATATTTACCCAAATCGCCCTGATTTCTTCAGGCGTTAAGGTTTTAACGCGACGCAAGGGCTGGACTTTGGCGGCAAATAAAATCTCATCCGAATAAATATTACCAATCCCAGCGATAAATTTTTGATCCATTAACAACGGTTTTATTTTTGCGTTGGGTCTTTTTTCAAGAATATCTTTAAAACCCTTTAAATCTATCTCCAAAGCTTCGGGCCCGAACGTCTTTTCGATATCCTTGCTGCTTTTGATGTATTTCCACCAGCCAAACTTACGGATATCGTTAAAAACCAATTTTGAACCGTCATCAAACTTAAAAATATGGCGGGTGTGCCGTGAAGGCTCGCCGTTAAAAATCAGCTGGCCGGTCAGCTTCAGGTGAAAAATTAAACTGGAGCCGTCACTAAAATCGATTATCAAAATCTTGGCCCGACGGCGCACGTCGACAATCTTTTTGCCTGCCTCGCCGGCAGGCGGGCCGTCCAGTTTTTTGCCAACGATCTTTTCATGCAACTGCCGCCTAATTGTTTCTACCTCTGGTAATTCCGGCATACCCCGTAGAAGAATTTTGAACTATTTTTTCATTTCGAAAAAATAATCTTTTATCCTTCGCTTTAATAATCTTTGACCTTGACTAGTCTTTAAATAACCCTCTCTTCGTTTAGCATCTTTTTCGTTTAGACATGCCTCGTAATATATTAATTTCCACGGCGCATATGGTTTCGTTGACTTGTTCAATCCTTGATTATGTTCTTTTAATCTTTTTCTCAAATCGGAGGTATAACCTATATAAAGGCCTCCTTTGTTTTCACTTTGTAAAATGTAGTTATAGAACATAATCAATTCAAAATTTCTCTACGGGGCATAATATCTATTTATCTTATCTTTTTACTAAACTTGAAGCAAATCAAAAGGCCTAAGCAAACTTCTCGTTTACCTAGGCCTTTAGGGAGCTGACATTTTGATGATGGAGGTAATTTCCTCGCGTAGGCTGTATGCGTTTTTCCCGTGAATCTTAATTGCGACTAAGCGCTCGATAATCTTGGCGTCGAATTCTTTTTGGTTAATTCGGCCTTTAATATATACCTTTGACCTCTTTTCTTTGGCATAAATTTCTCTACACTCTTCAAATACTAATTCCTCAAACCTGATTACCGACTTCAAGAGATCGTCTTTTACCAAATTAGCGCTTCGGGGAGAGAATTTCTTGACAAGGAAATTGTTCTGGAAGCGATGTCTAACCTCATGGGCAGCTGTGCAGACTAAGAATTCTTCCTGAGTATACCTTGCGGGCTTAAATTGATTCTTGGGGCCACTTGGGAGATAGAGAAATCCCTGCTTATTTTCTTCCCGAATGAGGGCCGCGATACCATTAACATAGATGTTGTAGATTTCTTCGCCGTTCCTCCTCTGATGATACCCGGTAAAATATTCGAAAGGATTCTTACCGGATACGAAGTTAACAGTTACAGGGCTTTCTGTAAAAACTAACTTGTCTAATGACTCCAAACAAAGAAATAGCCGCAATGTCACCCCGATATCTTCTTTTTTAAATCCCGCTTGTTTTAAGTTTCCTTTGATCTCTTTTAATGTGCTCAATCTTCACCTCCTTTTCACCTTCTTTCTGACGATATTATAGCACATAAAATAGACACTTGTCAAGCCCAATAGAAACCGCATACTAAAAAATGTTGGAGGCCGGGCCTCCAATATTTCAACCTCTGAAAGATTGGTACGCTAGGGCAATCGAGGGATTAAACTAAGAAAGCCGAATTCTTGCAAGGTTTGGCTAGCCTTTTCCCTATCGTAATGAGACCAACTGCAGTCCTGTAAATTAAAATCCATCGGCACATCTTGGATAATGATGGCTAAATCCTTGCTAGCGAAGGCGTCTTCCTTGGATTTAACCAAAAGCTCCTTAGTTTTAGGTTTAATCTCGTCCAGTTTTCGGTAAATATTTTCCAGCGTCCCGAATCTTTGCAAAAGTTCGGTAGCCGTCTTTTCTCCTACTCCTTTAACCCCAGGGATGTTGTCGGTGGCGTCGCCCCGCAAAGCTCTATAATCAATTAATTGTTTAGGTTTTAGTCCTTGATATTTTTCCGTAACCAGCTTCTCGTCATACAGAACCGTATCTTTGACGCCCTTTCTAAGAGTATAAACCTTGGTCTTGTCGTCGATGAGCTGAAGATTGTCCGAATCTCCACTGACGATAATTGTTTCTATCGGAGAAAGCTTAGCGATCGTGCCGATTAAATCATCCCCCTCAAATCCCTGTTTTTCATAAACAGGCACGCCGAAGTTTTTTAAGACATCCTTGACCATCGGAATCTGCAAATAAAGCTCCGGAGGGGCTTTGGGCCGCTGGGCCTTGTATTGAGCGTATTTTTCGTGCCTGAAGGTCGGCCCCTTAACGTCAAAACAAGCGGCGATAAAGTCTGGCTGAAATTCCTTAACGGCTTTCAAGAAGACTAGCAAAAACCCGTAAACGGCCCCCACTACCTCTCCTTTCTTGGTAGTTAAAGGCGGCAAGGCGTGGAAAGCGCGGTGAATCACCGAATTGCTGTCAAAAACAATAAGACGTTTTTTATTTTCCATTGTTAAATCTTATCATAATTCTTCTTTTGTTCTTATCAACGAATTTAAAATCGACCCAAACGGCGGAACGGGGCATAATCTTTTTAACCAGATCGGCCCATTCAATGGCCATGATGTTTTTCGGGTCGGCTAGAATCTTTTTAAAGCCGAGGGCTAACAAGTCTTTTGGTCCTTGGATGCGGTAGCAGTCAAGGTGGTAAAAATCACCCGTTCTTCTCATAATAATAAAGGTCGGGCTTAAGATCTTAGCTTTTTTCCCGAGCCCCTTAATGAACCCCTGCAAGAAAGTGGTTTTTCCCCCACCCAAATCTCCTCTTAACCCGACCACGGTTGCCCTGTCTTTGGAACGGTTTCTTAAAAGCGTTCTAGCGAGCGCTTCCCCCAGTTTCTTGGTTTCCCCAGGGCTCTTTGTTAAATACTCTTTTTGCATATAAAATTCGGCGATTGACTCTTTTTTAGTTTTAGGTTAATTTTAATTAATCAAATCTATTATGGAGGACTTCGGCCAAGCGAAAAATCTTATAGAGAGGTCGCGTACTATCTTAATTCTACCACCCCAGGAGATAGACGGCGATACCTTAGCCAGCTCTTTGGCGCTGTTTTCCACTTTAAAGAAAATGGGGAAAACTGTAAACGTTTTAATCGGTGAAATACCTGAGAAGTTTAAGTTCTTGGACGGCTGGCAAGCCAAGAATTCAGAAGACTTCATCATCTCTATTGACACTGCCGGCAAGGAAATATCGAAAATGCGCTATGAAAGGGAAAACAGCGACCTTAAGATATATCTCACTTTGGGCAAAGGCGAATTAAAAGCCAAAGACGTTTCTTTTCCGGCTATAAGTCGGCCTCCGAACCTTCTTGTTACGATTGGAGTTAATTCTTTGGCTGATTTAGGAGGATTTTTTGAACAAAACCCTCGTATTTTTTCTGAAACGCCTATTTTAAATATCGACAACCATCCCTCCAATGAGAATTTCGGCGAGGTAAATCTGGTGGATACCACCTCTTCTTCGTCTGAAATTCTTACAAATTTTATTAGGTTTTTGGAATCTGAAGACGAGGCTTTTTTGGATGAAAACATCGCCACCAATCTTCTGGCCGGCGTTATCTACGCCAGCCAAAACTTCCGCAACCCGACTACGAGGCCCAAAACCTTTGAAACCTCAGCCTTTTTAATTGAACGGGGCGGCAACCACCAAAAAATTATCCAGCACCTCTATAAGCAAAAGAGTGTTTCCCAAATCAACCTTTTGGGAAGGATTTTGGAGAAACTGAGCCTCAATAAGCCGAAAGAATTATATTCAGCCTCTTTGACTAAAAAAGACTTCCAAGAATGCCAGGCGTCTTCCCGCGACCTGGGCTTTGTCGTGGAAGAGCTGAAAAATAGTTTCCGGTATCTGCCCAATCTTTTGATTCTTTGGGAAAGCCACGCTTCGCCGGTTATTATTAAAGGCATCTTTTACTCCACCAAAAGAGAGCTGGTTGAAAAGATCTCGCAAAATTACGAGGGCGTCTCTAAAGGCGATGGAATTTTATTTGTCACCAGGGAACCGGACGTAGATTCAGCCAAAGAAAACTTATTAAGAATTATCTAGTTTTTACATGGAAAATATTAGCGGCGAAATGAAAATTTCTTCTCAGGGTATAAAAAATATCTCTGAATTTAAAAAAAGAATTGAAAAAACTTCGAGTTTAAAAATCACCGATTTATTGGATGCTATCTTTGGCGGAACTGTAGACTTGGACGCTTCCGACATCCACATCGAACCTGGAGCAGAAAACTCAAAAATCAGGCTCAGGATTGATGGCGTTTTGCAAGACGTCACCGAAATAAACAAAGAAACTTATCAAAGCGTTCTTTCGCGCATTAAACTGCTTGCGAAAATCAAAATGAACGTTTCGGACAGATCCCAGGACGGCCGTTTCTCATTATTGTTCTCTTCGGGCCAAAAAACCGAGTCCCCAATCGAGGTCAGGGTCTCTTCTTTACCGGCCGAAAACGGCGAAACGCTTGTTTTAAGGATTTTGAACCCAAAAAACCTGATTGGATTAAAAGAATTAGGACTGAGAAATGATTTACTAACTCTTTTTAGAAAGGAGATTAAAAAACCGAACGGCATGATTATCGTGACCGGCCCCACCGGCTCCGGAAAAACTACTACTCTTTACGCTTTCTTAAAAGAGGTCCAAAATCCGGGAATTAAAATCATCACCATCGAAGACCCGATTGAATATCACTTACCGGGCATTTCTCAAACCCAGGTCAAGGGTAAAGAATATGATTTTGCTTCAGGGTTAAAGTCAATCATGAGACAGGATCCCGACGTTATTTTAGTGGGCGAGATCCGAGACTTAGAGACCGTGGATATCGCTCTTCAAGCTTCTTTAACCGGACACTTGGTATTTACCACCCTGCACACTAACGATGCCGCCGGCACCATTGCCAGATTAATCAGTCTTGGAGCCAAGCCTGCAAACATCGGCCCGGCGATAAACCTGGCCGTGGCCCAAAGGCTGGTCAGGAAAATCTGCCCAAAATGCGGCACTAAAAGAGCGCCTTCGCCGGCAGAATTGCAAAGAATAAAAGAAGGATTAAAAACAACTCCAAAAAATATAAAAATCCCTCAAATAAAGGGATGTGCTTACTGTAATGGTATAGGTTATAAGGGCAGGATGGGGATCTTTGAAGCTTTTTTGATAGATGACGAAATGGAAAAATTTATCCTAACCTCTCCGTCAATTTCTGCCTTAAGAGAAAAAGCGATTAAAGGGGGCATGATTACCATGAAAGAAGACGGATTAATGAAGGTTTTAGAAGGCATAACAACGCTTGAAGAGGTTGAAAGAGTAGCCGGAGAAGAATAATTATTATAAAAAATAGCCCCAGATCTGAGGGCGCTCTAGCTTGGGAACCAAAGTTTAGAATTTCTCCGAGGAACAGCCCCGCCCTCTATACCCCCATACAAGCCTAGTATTGCCAGGATAAAGGGTCTAGAGGGCCGGGCTGTCCGAACTAAGAGACACTCCTGCCCCCAGATCTGGAACTATTTCATTAACACGACCCTCCATTATAGCAGACTATCTAAGAATTGTCAAGTTCTATGAAGTCTCTAATCTTTATTTCCGTCATTTCTTTAATATGAAGAAACAAGTTGTTATTACGGGCGGACTTGGCTTTATCGGACAACATTTAGTGACGAGATTGATCCAAGAGGGTTTTTATCCGATTATTGTTGACAATCTATCAACGGGAAGATTAGAAACTTTAAAATTATTCCACAAGTCAAAATTTACCTTTATAAAGTGCGACATTACTAAAAAAGAAAAATTGAAAAAAAGATTGGCCAAATTTAAGCCCGAAACAATTATTCATCTTGCAGCGGTGCATTTCATACCTCATTGCAATGAAAATCCAATAAAAACCACTTTAGTTAATGTATCGGGTACTCAAATATTATTAGAAATTGCTTTAAAGAAAAACATTAAAAATTTTCTGTTTGCTTCTTCGGCTGCTGTATACCAACCGAAGATGCGCCCCCACAAAGAAAAGGATCACCTTGAGCCAATTGATATTTACGGAATTTCTAAAAAATCAGCGGAGGAGATAGTTAAATTTTATGGCGAAAATACTAATCTTAGATTTATTATTTTAAGGATTTTTAATGTTTATGGTCTAAACAATCCTAACCCACATATTATTCCACGACTTCTTTCACAAATAAAGAAATCGAATAAAATAAAAGTCGGCCGCCTTGATACTTTCAGGGATTATATTTATATAAACGACGTAACGGATGCATTAATGAAAATATTAAAATCTCGGAGAGGATTTGACAACTCTATTTATAATATCGGTACCGGAGAAAAATATTCGGGTTACTCCCTAATAAAAATTATTAGCCAAATTATCAAAAAAAGAGTTTTTACTTATAAAGATAAAAATCTAATACGGAAAATTGATAGGAAAGTATTAGTGTCTAATGCAACTAAATTTTCTGAAATCTATTCGTGGAAACCAAAGTATAATATATACAATGGACTTAAAGAACTTCTTGGATTAACTTTTACTAAAGAAACATGGGCCAAAAGAAAAAATATCGAAATATAGCCCTAGGGATTATCATTGACACCGCTCTAAAGATTCCGCCTGACACAGGTGTTACTTATCGATTATATTATCTATCAAAAAAACTGGCCCAAAATGGTATGAATGTTAAAATTTTTCTTTGTAATCGCAATTTTAAAGACGACGCGGAAGTAAAAAATCTACCCCAAGAACCTTTTTTAGAATTGCACATCATTCCTAAAAAGATTTTTTATAATGTTAAAAAACTAAACAACATAGTGAAAGCAAATTCGATTAATATTCTTCAAGCAGAAGATCCAATCTATTTTTTACGATATCAAGAAATAGGGAGAAATTTAAATATTCCTTTTTGTCTTGAGATGCATGATATTGAAGCATCTTTATTGGAGGGACTTAAATATGGCAAGAAAGAGGTGAATTCCAGAAAAATTTTAAGCCTTTCTGCATGTACTCTTGCTGATAAGATAATCTGCATGACCCCATTAGACTATGACGAACTAATTCATAAAATCGGCGCGAATATAAAAAAATTAACTCTTATCCCCAATCCTATAGATTTAAAGGAATTTCCATATTTTGGACCAAATTTAAAAACAAATAATGTTGTTTTCTTGGGTAATATGTTTTATTGGCCAAATCAAAATGCAGTAAAGTTTATTGCGAAAAAAATTTACCCCAAAATCAATAAACAAATAAAGGGGGTTAAATTTATTCTCATAGGAATGGTGCCGGAAAATATTAAAAAGGCACTAAGTAAAAGTAATTTTATTTTTACCGGTAGTATTAATGGTACAGCTCTTAATCAAATATTAAAAGAAGCAACAATTGCCCTATGCCCAGTAACCGAGGGCTCGGGAATGAAAGTTAAACTTTTAAATTATTGTGCGGCAGGATTACCAATAATAACCACTGAAATCGGGGCTTCTGGCTATGAAAAAATTAAAAGCCTAATCGTAGAAAACGACCTGAACAAGTATCCAAAAATCATTATTGACTTGTTAAATAATCAAAACAAAATGAAAGTTGTTGGAAAGAAAAATAGGATAGCAATAGAAAAATATTATGACCTAGAAAAAATTGCAGATAAAATGATCCGGACCTATCAAGATGTTTTGAATAATTTTTACTCTAAGCCAAAACGGATTAAAGAAGTAAAGGAGTTAAAACTACCCCTTCCCTTATGGCTTAGAGAAAAAAGGGTTAAAAAAAATAACAATAAAAATTATTACATTGTTAAAAATGGAGAAATCGTGTTCAAAAAAGAATTCTAAAAAACTGCCCAAAGTTCTGATCGTAGAAGGCTTCTGGAATTTAGGCAAGACAAAATTGATAGATTATTTAGCCGAAAGATATAATTACTTTATTATTCCAGAACCTGATCACCTTACCGAAAATATTAATCGGAATATATCAAAGTGGTATAGACAAGAACACGGGAAAAGACATCAATTGGCGATAAAACAAATGAAACAAGGTAAGAATATAATAATGGAGAGATCTGTAATTTCAAGCCTAGCTTTTGATTATGCTAAATCGCGCACACTGTCTTTAGGCTTTAAAAAGGATCTAAAAAAAATTAATAAACTAAGAGATTTCTTAGTAATTTTTTTATACGGAGATAAGGATTTTACGAAAAAGATGGGGTTAAAACTTAGGGATCCTTCGGTAAAAAAACTAATCATGGAAAATAGTCATTTTTGCCAAAATTATCTTCATTTCTATAAAAAGATTCTACCATTACGGCTGGATAATAAAATCGTATTTATAAAGGTCAATTATAAAAACAAATTTAAAAATTTTGCGAAACATTATGAAAAATGGCTCCATTTAATAATATGGAGCCATTTTTAAGCAAGGTTCAACCACCACTTTCTAAGGAAATCTTCTGGAAACATGCTTGTTTCGACCAACATTTTGACTACTTTCTCTACTAAACAATCGCTTAATTCTATTGTCTTTTTATGATCTGCAGTATTGAGGAAATCTTCGGAAATCTGAAGGACCTCTTTCCCATTACTAGTTTCGCGTTGCACAGCCAGTGGTAACCATTTTTTGTAAGGATACGGCTTTCTTTCTATAAGAAAACTTACCTCAAGAGCTAATTTGACCACTGTGTTTTTAATAATAGTAATGGCAACTACATTTCCTCTTTCTAAAGCATGCCTTAGATTATGTCTTTCGGTCCGAAACTCTAAATATTTTTTCCTCAGGATTTCTAGGATTATCTTAATGAATATCTCCTTCTGTTTTTGAAGGACTTCACCAAACCTTCCCTCTCTGTCCTGTAAAATTAAAGAGTTCTGGTAAATCCATAAAGCTATGGGAAGTCTACTTTCGAAATCGCCCTTAAGCCATTCAAAACTCTTTACCCGAGTAAAAACCCAAGGAACATGTTCGTGGTCATCTATAACGAAACAGTCGCTATATCGCCTAATAAATTCAGAAAATAACTCGTCCGGAAGAAGAACTATGATGTCCCAGATTAAACTAGGGTCATTCTCTGTCCAAAGAATGGCGGCTTTTCCAAGATATGGTGCGAGTGCCGGGGCCTTATATAACTTATTTTCAACATATGCTCTCATTAAAATCTCTTCATTGGTCATTTTCGCCCACCTCCCTTTAGATACCCAGCGTCTTAGCAAGTCTTCGTAAGCCTTCTTTATTACCAGGCCACTTTAAATACTCGTTTAAAGCCTCTTCTTTAGTAGCCCACTTAAATTCAGTGTGCTCGCGAGAAAGAACAATTTTTACATCGTTGTCTAATTGAGCACCAAACACACGTTCATGCTGCCATCTGTTGTCATCAAAAAAATCGAAAGAATAGTCTGTATCAGTCAATCTTGAAATCCGCGATACGCCAGTTTCTTCTTGAATTTCCCTTAATGCCGCTTCCTCAAAAGATTCCTCCTTTTGGACGTTCCCTGTGATTGGCTGCCAAAATCCGCCCTTTTCAGGACTTCTTTTCAATAAAAGAAAAGAGGTCCCCTTTTCCTCTAGTTGCTTAAAGAGAAATACCTCAATCTGGTTATTTGTTTTTGTGGTTTCCATTTTTAATGTTTCTCCTGAAAAAAATAAAGCAGATTCTCTCTGAAAGTCTTCTTCTGAATCTGGACAATGGAGCAGCGTATGAAGTTCATCTACGCCGAATTCCGCTCGTATCTCGACCTTAATTTTTAAAACTTTTTCTACGGCGTTTCTGCCTTCTATAAGCCACACGGGCAAGGGCGTAGCACATAAATACTCTTCAATCTCTGTGGGATAAAATAGCACCTGCCATTGATATAGTTTTTTGAGAAACTCTAAATTAATTAGAATCTCTTTTCGCCTGATAATCCTTAGGTTTTGCTGACAGATTCTCGAAGCCACTTCCTGAATTAAACCTTTTTTGATTGCATCTGGTTTTATTATAACAAGTGTAAAATTTTTATCCATCGAGTCTACCTCCCCTTTCCTTGAATTTCTTCAAATATTCAGTTCTTAATGTTCTTATTTTATTCTCTCTAGGTAAGATTAAACTAAACTTAAAAAAAGTCAAGGTCGCGTAGACAATGCTTCGCTGGTTTGATAAAATTAATTTGAATTATGAAAACGCTGGTTCTTGTTTTTTTTCTCTGTTTTTTGCCTTTAAACTCTATTCAAGCCGCCAGCGCGGGCGATGTGCTCATTAACGAAGTCGCTTGGATGGGCACTTTGACGTCCGCTAACGACGAGTGGATCGAGCTCTACAACCAAACCGAAGGGGCGATAAGCATTGAAAGTTGGAGGATTGAATCCTCTGACGGTTCCCCTAAAATCAATTTAACGGGAGTAATCCCCGCCCAAAGCTTTTGGCTGTTAGAAAGAACTGATGATAGTTCCGTAGCAAACATTAGCGCCGACCAAATTTATACCGGGGCTTTAAATAATAATGGCGAGACTTTAGAACTCTATAATACGGGGGAACTAATCGATTCTTTAATCGGAAGCGGCGCCTGGCCGGCCGGCGACAACTCAACTAAACAAACCATGGAAAGAAAAGACGATAAATCGTGGCAAACAAGCCGGGATGCCGGCGGAACGCCCAAAGCAAAAAATAGCACTCCGCCCGAAGAAAAGACTCCTCGTTTAGCCACTTTACCTCCTACTACCGCTCAATCCGAAATAACTAATATAGAGAAAGAACCTGAAAAAGACAATCTTCCCGAAAGCCTCGCGGCGGCGGGAGAGCAAATTCCTCAAACGAGCAGCTTTTCTACAATAATTCTGCTTGTAGCCCTGGCTTTAGCTGTTTTTTCGGGAGCAATGATTCTAATATTGAAAAAAGGGCTTAGATAGGTTACGATAAAAAAGACATGTCGGGACATTCTCATTGGAAAACAATTAAATTCAAAAAGGGGGCGGCTGACGCAAAAAAGGGCCAGGCTTTTTCTAAATTAGCCAGGGAGATATCCATGATAGCCAAAGAAGGCGGCAAGGATATCACCTTTAACGCTAAATTAAGAATGGTCATCGAAAAGGCCCGCTCTTTTAACATGCCCGCCGATAATATCGAACGGGCTATTAAAAAGGGTGCCGGGGAACTCGAAGGAGGCACTTTGGAATCAGTGCTTTTTGAAGGCTACGGCCCGGGCGGAGTGGCTATTATCGTTGAAGGCATCACCGACAACAAAAACAGGACATTTAACGAAATTCGGCAGATTTTAACCCAAAACGGGGGTAAATTTGTCGGCGAAGGAGGAGTGAAGTGGATGTTTGACAGGAAGGGAGTAATTATTGTCAGCCACGAGAACAAAGAAGAGGCGGAATTAGCCGCTATTGAAGCCGGGGCCGATGACGTTTCACGTGACCAGGGCTTTCTGGACGTCTACACCAAGCCAGAAGAAATTGAAAAAGTAAAAAGGGCCTTGGAAGAAAAAGGCCTGAAGATTGAAAGCGCCTCCATCGGCTGGGTGGCGAAAGAAAATATCGCGATCAGCGAGACGGACAAAAAGGCCTGCGAAAAGCTTTTTGAAGCTCTCGATGGGAGCGATGACGTTCAGGAAATATATTCTAATTTTAAAGAGTAACTTTTATGCCCCGTAGTGAAAATTCGACAACTCTTGAGTTGTGAATAAGACTACAGGGTATAAAATCTAATAAACGTAATAATAATTAAAAACGATGGTTAGTTTGACCGAGTTAAACAACTGTCGAATTTCTACTACGGGGTATGATAATCTTAGGCATAGATCCAGGCACGGCAACCACGGGCTATGGCGTTATTCTGGCAAAAAGCATGAACAGCAGGAGTAAAGACAACTTTAAGTGCTTAGGTTACGGTTCCATCAAAACCAGCCCGGAAATGGCCATGCCTCAACGCCTCAAGAAACTCCACAATGAACTGTCCAGGCTGTTAAAAGAACATCAGCCGGAAATAATGGTGGTCGAAAGTCTTTTTTTCTTTAAAAACATGAAAACGGCCATGCCGGTGAGCCAGGCCAAAGGAGTAATCTTACTGACCGCAGCTAAAAAGAACATCCTGGTTCATGAATTTACTCCTCCTCAGGTTAAAATGCTGGTAGCAGGTTCTGGTAAGGCTGAAAAAATCAACGTGCAGAAAAAGGTTCAAGCAATTTTTGGTATGAAAGATATTCCCAAGCCCGACGATGCGGCTGACGCTTTGGCCATCGCGCTTACCTACGTCTTTGCCAGAAACGCTTGACCTAGTAGTAGAAATTCGACAGTTGCTTAATCTCGCTAAGGTTGACTGTCATTTTCTAAATTAATTATGTTTTAAAATTATACTACCCCGTGGTTTTGCCGCAACTCAAGAGATGTCGAATTTTCACTACCGGGCTTGACAAGAACCTTTGAAACCATATAATACCCTGTATAGAGCCGAAACTCGGTTCTTTTTACGAGAAAAATAGGCAAAGGTCGATAATTATTGAAAAAATAAAAAACTCAAACATGGTTTACGAACAAGATTCAACTCCTTTCCTTTTTGAAGACGAATCCGGCGAAGAAGAGAAGGTTGACGAGGTTGAAAAGGTTGCCGACGACGAAGAAGAAGATGAGGCCGTAGAGTAATAATCAAAAAGCCCCTAGTCAGGGGCTTTTTGCTTGCTCTAGATAATCTTGGCGAATTTCCTCTTGCCTACCCGGATGACTTCGCCTTTTTTTATTTTAATGACTTTTTTCCAGTCTTTTTGAATCTCGCCGTCTATCGCCACGCCGCCTTGATCAATCAACCTTCTGGCTCCAGCCTTCGATAAAGCCATTTTTGATCTGATCAATAAATCGAGGAGATTAATCTCTTGCTCTTTTATCGGAACTTCCGGGATGTCGGACGGCAGCCCCTTATCCTTAAAGACCTTCTGAAATTCCTGTCCGGCTTTTTCGGCCGGTTGATTACCGTGATACGCCGCAACGATCTCAAAGGCTAATTTCATCTTATAGTCTTTCGGATTTCCGCCAGCTGCCAGCTCTTTCTCATATTTATTGACTTCAATTAAATTTACCCTGGTTGCTAAAACAAAATATTTAATGATCAATTCGTCCTTTAAAGACATGATTTTACCGTACATCTCACCGGCTGAATCAAATAAATTAATGGTGTTGCCCCAGCTAGAGCTCATTTTTCTTCCGTCTAATCCCTCGATGAGGGGATTGGTAATAATGTCTTGGGGTTCTTGGCCGTAAAGTCTCTGCAACTTGCGGCCCGCCAAGAGATTAAATCTTTGATCCGTGCCGCCGATTTCTATATCGGCTTTGGTAATGACGGAATCGTAGCCCTGCATCAAAGGATAAAGCAATTCTCGCAACGAGATGCGTTTCCCGTTGTCTAACCGCCGTTTGATGTTTTCTCTTGAGATAAACTCATTTAACGAAAAAGCGTCTGCCTGCTTGCCGATTTCATAATAATTTAATTTTTTAAGCCATTCGCTGTTATAACGAACCTCGCACTCTTTGATATTAACTATCTTTTCTGCCTGTTTGAGATAGCTTCCCATGTTCTTTTTCACCTGTTCCTCGCTCAACATCGGCCTTTCGCTGTCTTTATCAGACGTATCGCCGATGACCCCGGTAAAGTCTCCGATAATTAGAACTATCTTATGGCCCAATTCTTGAAAATCCCTCAACTTAAGCAAAGGAATGGCCCTGCCAAGATGAATATTTGGGCTCGTAGGGTCAATTCCTAATTTAACCCTTAAGCGTTTCCCGCTCTTCATTTTCTTTTCTATGTTTTCTCTTTCGATTATTTCTTCCACTCCGCGGGTTAAAAGCTCCTTGGTTTTTTGCGGATCAGTGAGGATTTTCATATTTCCATCATAACAAATTGGGTTCTTTTTGCCAATTTAACTATTTTTTAGTAAAATAGGGACATGGTTCGCCTAAAAAACACGAGGTGGAAATTAATTCTGGAGGTCTTGGCCGGGGCTTTTTTGTTTTTTCTTTTGTGCTTTTTTCTTGTTTTTATTTACTACGCCAAGGACCTTCCCCGGCCGGAAGTATTTACTGAAAAATCTCTGATTCTACCGACTAAGATTTACGACCGGACCGGCAGCGTCCTTTTGTACCAAATTTACGATGAGGAAAAAAGGACCGTTATCCCCTTGAGCCAGATCCCCGACCATTTGAAGCAGGCAGTCGTCGCTGCCGAAGACGCTAATTTTTATCACCATTTTGGCTTAGACCTCAAGGGTATTTTTAGGTCTGTCTTAAATAATTTAAAGATCGGAAAACCCATCTACGGCGGTTCAACCATTTCCCAACAGCTCATTCGTTCTACTTTTTTAACCTTAGATAAAACGGTTAAAAGAAAGGTGAAGGAAATTATTTTAACCCTGGAGTTAGAGCGACGCTATTCCAAAGACCAGATTTTAGAATTCTATTTAAACCAGGTGCCGTTCGGCTCCAATGCTTACGGGGTCGAAGCCGCCAGCCAAACCTTCTTCGGAAAAACGGTTTCTCAGACCTCGCTGGCCGAAACGGCTATCTTGGCCTCCTTAATCCAGGCGCCAAGCAGGCTTTCCCCTTACGGTTCGAACGTCGAGGACCTGTATGCCAGAAAAGATTACGTCTTAGATCGCATGTCGCAGGAAGGCTACCTTTCTCCAGAGCAAGCCGAGGAGGCGAAAAAAGAAGTTTTGAGCTTTACTAATATTGGCCAGTCAATTAAAGCTCCCCATTTCGTCCTTTATATTAAAAAGTATTTGGAAGAAAAGTACTCGGACCGTTTCCTGAAAGAAAAGGGGTTGAAAGTTTACACGACCCTAGACTGGGGACTGCAAGAAGAAGCCGAAAAAATAGTCCAGGAGGGAGTAAAAACAAACCAATCCTATAACTCTTATAATGCTTCCTTAGTGGCGCTCAGCCCGCAAACCGGGGAGATTTTAGCCTTAGTCGGGTCGGCTAACTGGTATGCGACCTCATCGGTCCCAGATGGCTGCGTAGGGACCGAAAAGGGGTGCCTTTTCGACCCGAAGTTCGATATTGCTACTTTGGGCGAACGGCAGCCAGGGAGCGCTTTTAAGCCCTTTGCCTACGCTGAGGCCTTTAAAAAAGGGCTGACTCCCGAATCGATCTTTTGGGACGTCAAAACGGAATTCAATCCGAACTGCACCTCAACGGCGACTGAAGAAAAGGACCAATACGGCATGGATTGTTACCATCCGGCAGACTACGATAGTAATTTCCGAGGACCCATGCTTCTCCGTAATGCTTTAGCCCAATCAATCAATATCCCTGCGGTAAAGGTTCTTTATTTAGCCGGAGTACAAGACACTATCGAAACCGCCAAGTCTTTCGGGATAACCACTTTGGACCAACCTCTTTCCTGGTACGGCTTAAGTTTGGTTTTGGGAGGCGGCGAAGTTAAGCTTCTTGATATAGTTTCGGCTTACGGAGTTTTTGCCACGGGGGGCTTTAAATCGCCGCCGGTTTCTATTCTAAAAATAACAGACTCTGAAGGTAATATTATTGAAGAAAATAAAAAGACCCCGCAAAGGGTCCTGGAAGAAAACGTCGCTAATATGATCAATAGCATCCTTTCCGATAACGAGGCGAGGTCTCCGATTTTCGGCCTAAACTCGCTTTTGAACATTCCCGGCCATCAAGTGGCGGTAAAAACCGGCACGACCCAGGAATTCAAAGACGGCTGGGCCATCGGCTATACCCCCGCTATCGCCGTGGGAGTCTGGGTGGGCAACAACAACGGCGATCTTATGGCTAAGGAGCCTGGCGTGGTTTTGGCCGGACCTATCTGGAATAAGTTTATTCAAAAAGCCATGGCGGCTTATCCGAGCGCTCAATTATTCCAAATTCCTGAACAAACAGAAAACGAAAATCCGATTTTAAAAGAAGAGGTGATGCTTGATAAAAACAACTCCCAATATCAGAACTGGCTGGCCGGCAGGGAGGCCTGGCAAGCCTCTAGGTAGTCTTAATCGGCATGACAACGTAGACATACGTCGTATCTTCGGCGGGCTTTAAAGCCGCCGGGCCGTCCTCTCCGTTAAGCTCAAAAATCACTTTCGGGCTTTTTATATTTAAGAGTCCGTCGATGAGAAACCGATAATTGAAGTTTACCGACATTTCCTGGTTCTGTTCTTTCCCGTAAGTAATTTTAGCCGGCAGAAAACTTTTATTTTCCCCTAATTCCGGATTTTGCGACAAGATTTCAATCCCTTCTTTTTTGGGATTGATTTTTACCGTCACCTCGTTGTTTTTGCCGCTAAAAAGACTGGCCGTTTTAACCTGGCTCAGAAAATCGTTCTTGGCCAAGACAACCTGCGCCTCATGTTTTTGAGGAATAATTCCCTGATAATCAGGATATTCGCCTTCAATAAGCCTGGAGACAACCTGTATTTGCGGGTGGTCGGTTTCAGCCATTAAATATTCAAACATAACCTGGTTCGGCGACGAATATAATTTTAACCGGCCGTTTTGTTCGGCAAAAATATTAATAATCTCGCGGGCTGTTTTTTGAGGCAGGATAAAAGAAAACTTTTTCTCTGTTTTTTCTTTCAAAAAGATCGTTTTTTCCGCCAATCTGACGCTGTCGGTAGCGGTCAACTGGACCCGGTCTTTTTGAAAGCTTAAATACACCCCCGACAACTCCGGCCTGGCCTGGTTTACCGCAGCAAAATCCACCACTTGTGATAATCCCTCACAAAAAGAGGCGATGTCCAAACCGACAGAATCTCCGTCGCTGATCGTCGGGATAATGGGATAGTCCTGGGCGTCCAGTCCTTTAATTTGAGTGTTTTGGTCGTCGCAGTCAATAAAAAGCGTTTGATTTTTTAATTCCAGGGTTAATTTTTTATTAGGTAAAAGATTAATAAAACTCGTTAAAATTTTAGAAGGGACGGTAATCTTACCCTCTCTTTCTATTTTCGCCAGCAACCAATACTTTATACCCAATTCCAGGTCGGTAGAGGAAAGGACGATAAAACTCTTCTCTGTTTCAATTAAAATATTATTTAAAATAGGTAAGGTTAAATTTTTCCCCGCAATCCTTCCGATAATATTCAATCCGTTATTTAAGTTTTCTTTTAATATTATTATCTTCATAGTTGTTATAGTGTGAATTACTTTTAATTTTTACCTTGTTTTATAGTGGGGAATAGTTGTTGATAATTAGTTAAGTTTGTTTTAATAAACAGTTGTCGTTTTTGTTTTAAAACTTCCCCACTGGTTATGGGCGATAAATCTGCTCCCTTATTAAGTTGATTTCCTCAGCCAAATTCTCGCTGGATTCTATTTCTTTTGATATTTTATTGTAAGCATGGATGGCCGTGGTGTGGTCCTTGCCGCCGAATTTCCCGCCGATAAACGGGAAGGAGCTTTTCAACTCCTGTCTTAAGAGGAACATGGCGACCTGGCGGGGCTTCACTATCTCTTTTTTCCTGCAGGCGGTTAAAATATCCCGCTCTTTCATGCTGTAAAAAACAGAGACCGCCTGGATGATTTTCTCGGCGTTAGTCACCTTTTTAGGCGAGAAGATCACGCTCTTTAAAAGAGTTTCGGCCACGGCCAGAGACGGGCTTTGGTTATTTAGTTTTTGGTAAGCAATTAACCTGTTGAGCGCGCCTTCCAGTTCCCGGATATTGGACTGGATGTTGGCGGCGATATATTCGATGATTTCATCGGAAAAACTTTCCTTTTTTTCTTGTAGCTTCGTTTTTAAAATAGCTACCCTGGTTTCAAAGTCGGGCAGGCTGATGTCGGCGATCATTCCCCCTTCGAAGCGGGACCTCAGTCTTTCTTCCAGAGCTGAGATGGCTTTGGGCGGCCTGTCGGAAGAAATAATAATTTGCTTGTTTTTTTCGTAAAGGGCGTTAAAAATATGGAAAAATTCTTCCTGGGTTTTCTCTTTGCCCGATAAAAACTGGATATCGTCGATAATTAAAACGTCGATGTCTTTATACGCTGATTTAAATTTCTCAACGTCGCGGTTCCTGATTGAATTGACAATGCCGGTGGCGAACTTTTCAGAAGAAACGTACCTGATCTTTTTTAAGGGGTTTCTTTTTAAAATTTCATTCCCGACGGACTGTAAAAGGTGTGTTTTTCCAAGCCCCACCCCTCCGTAGATAAAAAGAGGATTATAAATGAGTCCGGGATTTTGGACCACAGCCCAGGCGGCGGCTTGAGGCAGTTCGTTAAAGGGCCCGACGATAAAGTTTTCAAACGTGTAACGCGGGTTTAAATTGGTGTCTTTGTTTATTTTAAACTCCTGGAAGTCCAGCTGAGGGGTTTCATCATAAGCATTTCCGGCAGCAACCGCGTTCCCGCCAGTTTTTAGCTCTGTTTTTGGGGCGACAGCATACTTTACCTCTTTAATCTCATCGTCAAGGTTGTGGAGTATTTTAAAAATGAGCTTATTGTATTTGTTCTCTAACCACTCTTTCGAAAAATTATTTGGCACCGACACAACTACTTCTCCGTCTTTTTTTAAGGAGACGCCGGTATTTTTGAACCAGGTAGCAAAATTAGCCTTAGAGATATTAAACTGGACCTGGGCAAGCAGCGCTTGCCAGAGCTCATCTTTGTTCATAAACCGAAAAATTTAATCCTCAATCATCATAACACGGGTCAAATAAAAATAAAATGAGAGGGAAAGCGGTCGCGGTGTTGAAAAAGTGGGGACAAAGTGTTAATATATCGTTATGAGTATTACTTACCAACCGAAGAAAAAAAAGAGGAAACGGACCCACGGATTTATGGTTAGAATGAGAACTAAAGGTGGCAGGGCGACGCTGGCCAGGCGGAGGGCGAAGAAACGATGGAAGCTTACCGTTTAAGTTTTAAGTATGTTGCCAGCCAAAAATCGCCTTAAAAAGAAAAGGGACTTTGAATACGTTTTCAAACAAGGCAGGGGCCTGAAAGAGGGGTTTTTATCCCTTAAATTCGCCAAAAACGGCTTAAGCGAGACCAGGTTCGGTTTTGTGGTTGGGCAGAAGGTTTCCCATAAAGCCGTTGTGAGAAACAAAGTAAAAAGAAGGTTAAGAGATCTTGCCAAAGCTAAATTAGCAGACGTTAAAAAGGGGTTTGATGTGGCCGTTGTCACCGGGAAAGGGGCGGAATTGGGGAGTCTTGAAGACACGGCAGCAATTTTTAATCATCTTTTAAAAACGGGGAGACTGCTTAATGATTAAATATTTTATTTTGATTTTAATAAAAGCCTACCGAGTTCTCGTTTCCCCTTTATTGGGGAAACGTTGCCGTTTCTATCCTACCTGTTCAGAATACGCTCTCGCAGTCGTCCAAAAATACGGCTGGTGGTCAGGGAGCGTAAAAAGCGTGAGAAGATTATTAAAGTGCCATCCGTGGAACCCCGGTGGCGTCGATCTGCCTTAAAATGAATCCATTTATTAGCGCTTTCAACGTAGTTTTGTATCAACCGCTTTTTAACTCCCTGGTTTTAATTTACCTGTATCTGCCGGGACACGATTTTGGCATAGCGGTTATTATTTTAACACTTTTGATTAAATTCGCGCTTTATCCTTTAGGGGTCCGGGCTATCCGTTCCCAAAAAAGCATGGCCCAGCTCCAGCCGAAAATGAAGGAGATTCAGGAGAGGTTTAAAGACAATAAAGAACAGCAGTCTAAGGCGATGATGGAGCTTTATAAAACAGAAAAAATTAATCCTCTTTCCGGGTGTCTGCCCCTGATTGTCCAACTGCCCATTTTAATCGGTCTTTACCAGGTTTTCTGGAAAGGTTTTGGCGAGACCCAATTAAAATTCCTGTACAGCTTTGTTTCCAGCCCTGTCCAAATAGATACTACTTTTCTAGGGATAATGGACTTAGCTCAATCTTCAATTATTCTAGCTATTGTGACCGGTATCGCCCAATTTTTCCAAAGCAAAATGATGGCTACAAAGCAAAAGGCCTCCAACGGGCGAGCGGATTTCTCTCAGATGATGCAAAAACAGATGCTTTACTTTTTTCCGGTTTTTACGGTCTTTATCCTTTGGAGGTTGCCCGCAGCCGTGGCTTTGTACTGGCTGACCACTACCCTATTTACAATAGTGCAGCAATATATTATTCTAAAGAAGCATGCCAGGTAGTGAAAATTCGACAACTCTCGAGTTGCGAATAAAACTACAGGGATATAAAATATTAACAAATATAATTATTAATTTGAAACAACGTCATTGTTTACCGAGTTAAGCAACTGTCGAATTTCTACTACCTGGTATGACTCCTCAAGAATTTGAAAAACTTAAAACTGCCGCCAAGGAATTTTTTGAGCAAACAGGGCTTGCTTTAGAGGTTGAAATAAAAAACCAGGCCGACTCCACGATTTTTGTCGATGTGAAAGCGGAGGAGCCCCAGTTTTTGATCGGCGAGCGAGGTCAAACTCTGGGCGAGATTCAAAGGCTTTTAAGGGCCGTTTTGAGAAGGAAAGCCGAAAATCCCACTCCGTTTTTTATTGACGTAGACGTCAACGACTATAAAAAGAAAAAAACCGAGTATTTAAAGGAAGTAGCCCAAACCGCGGCCGATGAAGTAGCCATCACAAAAAAAGAAAAGGAGCTCCCCTCCATGTCTTCTTATGAAAGAAGGGTTGTCCATACGGAACTGGCCTCAAGGCCCGATATCGCCACTGAAAGCATCGGCGAAGGGCCCGAAAGAAGGGTAAAAATCAAGCCGCGTCCCTGAAAACCGAAAAGAGTCTAAATAAAAACCGCCCTGAAATGGGCAGTTTTTAATTTCGCGCACAATAGATATGCGACGTCCAAAAACTATAAGAATCAGATGAACAGCCTAAGAAGCCAAGTTGGCACAACGTCGTTTACTCCGGGAATCCGTTCAATAATGAACGGAATAATCATAGCCTGGAAAGGAAGTTTGGCAATTACTGCCAGGAAAACAATAAAAATTAACTCTAATGGTAGTTCCCATACGTTATCTATCCCTGGTACGGGGATCCAGTCAATAACTTCTATAATAAGGGCTAAAAAAATCAAAACCGCTCCCCCGGGAGAAAAAATAATTTCTCTAGGGATTTTTTGGAACCATTTTCCCGGAGTTTTACCTTTTTTAGCGGTGGGTTCAGGAACGGTCCCAACTGGAGTTTGTTTGGACGGGGCTGAAGCTTTTTCTGACATATTATTCTCTGGCTAACTTCTTTTTGGCTTCTTTTATCTTTAAAACCTCTTCAGGGCTTGTGGTGATGAACTTATCTTCGACAGGCGAGGCGACCACCCTCAAGGCGACGTGTTTCTGCCCCGCAAAGAAAAGGCCCTCCCCTACACCTGAGCTTAAGAGCATTTCTTTTTCCCAGTCGGTAAGGTTGAAGGTCTTTTGTAGAACATCAGTTGTAGCCGGACTTTGTTTCATTAAGAATTGTAACGCCGAGTTCGTAATAATCGGTTTGCCGTAATCAGATTTCATAAAGTCGCCCACATCTTGAGTGATGGTGGTAACGCCCAGCCAGTATTTCCGGGCGCGTTTAGTAATACCGAATAAGAACGAAGCGCCGTCGTCAGACTTCATCAGCCACCAGGCTTCATCAACCACAAAAATCCTCTTTTTCAATTCAGACCTGATTTGGTTCCAGATATACCTCATAATAATATACATAGCCATGGGCCTTAGGCCTTCTTCCATGTCTCTAATGCCGAACACCACAAGCTTGTTTTTCATATCGACGTTGGAGGGCTGATTGAAGAAGTTAGCGTAAGTCCCTTTAGTGAATTTTCTCACCCTTTTTAAAAGAGAGTCGGCCCCTTCCATGGTTTCCAAAACCGCTTCCAGGTCTGACATCAAAGGCGGTTCAATCTTGGAAAAATCTGATTTCGGTGTAATGTCTTTAGCGGCGTAGGTTTCGGTTAAAGCTCGATCCATAATCGCGTCTTCTTCGGGGGTTAATCCGCCCAGCATTAATCTCATCAGTCCCACCAGGTTGATGACATTGGCCCGCAAAACATCTTCGGGATTCTCGTCTTCTCTGGGTACGGGCAAATCAAAAGGATTGATATGGGATTCGCTGCTCAGCGATATTTTGAAATAAGAGCCGCCGACCGCTTCAGAAAGCATTTCATATTCGTTTTCCGGGTCAACGATGATGACGTTTATCCCCACCATCAAAGACCTCAAAACCTCCAACTTGACCATATACGAATTATGAACAAACATGCCTCCTTGACCGGCCAAAAATACTTCATTATCCACGGTTAAGTCATAAACATATTTTTCTTTTTTATTCTTAATTTTTTCGATTTTGGCAATCGGGTCCCAAAAAAGATTAGAATTGGCCAAGGTCTTTAATTGAGCTAGTTTTTCCTCAACTTGAGGAATTTTTTGAGTTAATACCTCTTGATAGTTCTGCCAAATATATTGAGCAGTTTTTTGGATCGTTTCATAATTTGTATCGCTTTCCGGCCTATCAACTAAAGCTGTTTGGAGGTGGCGATTATAATATTTAACTGGCAAATCCATTTCTTGGAAGCCCGAATAGATCGCTTGCTTGGAATCCTCCGCAGAGTAAGAGATTCCATTGACGGCCTCGATTATTTTAAAAGCATTTTGGCAGCCGGGCCTCACGCCCTCGTTTTTTACAACTCGCCAGCTTTGACCGAGGGCTTGCCACAATTCTTTATTTAGATTCTTACTATTCTTCCCCAGATCGATTATTGGCGACAGTTCAGGGAGTTCGCTTAAAATTCTGAAAGTAGCGGAGAGGTCTTTAAAGTGCCGGATTCTCTCTTCAATCTGGCTAATTGTTTTCTGCAAGCTTTGCGGCGAAGGAAGTCTTATGTTTCTTGCCCAATCGGAGATTTGGGGGAGATGGTGAAGCTGGAAACCGAAAAGTTGCCGAATCTCTTTGAAAATCGGCCCTACTTTAGGGATTAAATCAACGTTAGTGTTGCCTTCTTTTTCGATAATCTTAGAGAGTTGTTCTCTTTTTCTCTCTGAAACGAAATTGATACTTTTGGCGAATTTTCTCAAACTATCTTGGCCAGAGATGGTTAATCGCCAATAAGTTCGCCTCTTTTTCCAGTTAGAATTCGTCGGTTTCTTTTTAGTTTTGCCAATCCGGCTGATAATTCCAAAATAGAACAAGAGATAAGAGATTTCCGAAATAAGCCGGTCTGATTTAGAGGTCGCCGTAACCGTAAATCGCCGGGGTTCGACTCCGCCGTCTCCTTCAAAATAGGCTGCTAAGTACTGGCTGACCTTTTCTTTCTCAAGGTTGAAAATGAGGGGCAGAACCTTTTTCTGCTTTGACTTCCCCTTTCCGCCTAGGGTTTTTATGATTTCAATAAACACCCGGCAAGCGCAGATTATTCCTCGGTTTCCGTAATAAAAAGGAATGCCAAGATTTTTGAAGGAAGAATCAATATCTTTAAGAACCTCCGGATCGTCATTGCTTATCATGACGCAATTTTCTCTGATTGTTCCTTCAGCGGCGATATAACCGGCTAATTTCAAGAAAGAAGGAGTAATTTCAAAATCTCTGTTGAAGACCTTGCGGCCTTTAGTTAATTTTGAAGTGAAGCCGATGTTTTTTAGGTTTGGATCTGTGGCTTTTATATTTAAGTGGTTTAAAATCTCCCAGAAATACTGGATAGGGACAATGCGGCCGTCGCGATATTTGTAAAGATACCGGTCCAATCTCTTGTCTATGATAGTTTTGTGCAGAGTTTGATAGTTTTCTTTGATTAAGTTTCCAGCATTATTCACGTAGACTCCTTCAGAATCTTTAAGCAGCTGTAGAAGGTTGATGGAGTTTGGCGAGTCTGTATTATTAGAAACGCTTCTCGGTAAAGGAATAAATTCTCCCTTTCGTATTTCCGAACTTTTCGCAGGTATTACCCTTCCGTTTTTTAAGACCAGCATATTATGGTCTCCGGTTGTGGTGATTTCCCGTCCGCTGCGGGTAGTGAATTTGTAGAAAAAGTCGGTCGCTTTTTTTCTGGCCGCGATGGTTACTTGAGACCATTCCCCTTTTAGATTTTTATCAAAACTGTAAACCTCAATTCCCGGATTGATAACCCCCTCTAATTCTTCGTCAATTTGGGCGATGCCGCGCTTTTCAATTATTTTTTCAACCAAAGGCCCGATTTTGGTCAATTGGATTTCGCCCTTGTTTTTAATTAAAACCTGTTCAGAGCCGAGCACGCTTTTGCCCGCGCCCGATTGGGCGAAAACGCAGAAGTTCGCGTTCTCTAAGCTGAATCTATCAAACAAAACCAAAGAGTTGTTGTGTTGGTTGACGCCGTAAAGGATTCCCTCGTTGGAGCTCAAATCAAAAGAAACGAACGGAAAAACGCTGGACAAAGGTTCGGTGTTCATGGGGGCGTGCACATCCAGCTTATCAAGACAGTAGGGGGAAGTCGTGACAAAGCCCTCTTTTTGCTGGTAAAGGGCGGGTTTGATGTAAATGAGCCTGGATTCAAGTATTGAGCGCAACGAGGTTTCGATGCTGTCCATTTCTTCTTTGGTGTCGGCATAGGCGGTCAGGTATAACCCCAACTGGAACATTCTTTCTTGGGCTGTTTGCAATCTGTCTCTCAGTTCTTCAATATCCCGGTAGGCCGTTTCTAAGGCCGGATCCCTGATCAGCCCCTTTTCTTCTCTTTCCATCAGTTCTGCTTGGACTTCGGTGACTCTTCTTCTTAATTGTTTTAAAATTAATCCGGCATCAATCGGATGGATAAAGAAAGAAATATCCATCGGAATATCCAGATTAATCACCGGAGAAAACCAGGAAGTTGTGAGGTACCTTGGATAAGAAAAAATAAAGAAAGACTTAGTCATTCTTTCTCCCAACATGGAATAAGAGGGTTTTACCTCAATTGAAGCTGGGGCGATGAGGTCCACAGCGCTCATCGCTTCTGTTTCGAAGATTTTTTCGGGTAACGGCTCTTTTTTGGTTTTTTTACCGAACATAGTGAGGTACCCCGCCCTCTAAGCAGTAATTATTTGCTTGGAAGATCCAGGGTGTCTTTTTTATTTTATTTTTTAAACATAATACATACAGCATAGAGGGCGGGGTTTCGCTTCGCTCACTTCGCCAGCTCTGGCGGCACCTCTGGGTAGTAACCGACTTCCGCCTCCTTTGGGTGGTGCAAGCTCCAGAAAAGTTCGATTAGCTCGGGCGTGGTTAGGGGTATGGCTTGAAGGCCGCAGCGCCTTAATCCCAAGGCCACAAATTCCATTCTCTGCCACAATTGACTTTTACACCTTTGGAACTCATCTTCCGTAAGCGGCGAGGGGTTAGTTGACGATTTAAATAGTTTGATCGGCGAGACCACCACCTTCGCCTCCAAAATATTAAAAGGGATAACAACAAAGAAGGACTTGGACATAATCGTCCCGCCGCTGACCAGGCTTTGAATAAAATCGTGGTATTCGCTGGTTTGGATGCGGAGAAGTTCGTTCTCTTGCTTCGCCTCTAACTCTTTTATTTTGTCTAAGTAGCCGGTGATGTTCAGTTTTCTTGACTGGATGACAATTTGGCACGAAAAGTCCAGGGAATTTAAAAAGCTTTGGAAAGCAGAAATAATCGCCGATTGCTCTTCTTCGGATTTTAAGGCAAAATTCAAAGAGGAAACCATCATCACGGCTCTTAACGACTGGTTCTTTAAAACAAGCAGGCCTTCTCTAATTTGGTCTATTTCTAAAAAGCTTTGGGTTGAAGACGCGGGCATAATTATTGAGGTTGTTCTTCCGATTTGGTTTCAATTTTAGTGGAAAGTTCATTGAGCCTACTCTTTCCAGCTACCGTCGGCACGGAAGCTTTTTCAATCTCTTTCGCCGCTGGAGCGATTTTCATAATCTTCGGAGGCAGTCCCGCTTTGTGTTTCCATAGATACATTTTAGGGGCGAGGGAAAATCTGAAGAAGTTTTTTAAGACAAGAGGCAACGATCTACCGCCACTCTTCAGAAAAGCCAAAGCGGCGCCACCAAACATAATAACAATCGTGGCCAAGATAAAAATAAAAAAAGGCGTGGTGAAATAAAAAATAAAGCAGATCGCGGCCGCGATCCCGATAAAGATAAACTGCTTGAAAGTGAGCGGGCCGACTATTTTTGCCTCATGCTCAATAAATTGCGGAACGGTAAATTGGTCCATATTTATTCGACTGATTCGCGATAAACGTCTTTAGAAGACGGTCTTTTAGGTTTTTCTTCAACTATTGTTTCTCCGGGCAATTCTTTTTCAGGTTGGACGATTTCTCCTGACTTTAACTGGACCATGGCTGAAGAGATAAAGTCATTAGTTTCGTCAGCGACTTTTTTAGCAATTTCCGGCACTAATTTCAATCCTAATTCAAGAGTCATAGCCAGGTTTCCACTAGGCAATTTACCCAATAAAACCCAAACAACTCGAAAAGCTATTCCCTCAATTTGTTCTTCGTTGTTAACACCATTTTTTACAGCGATATCCGCGATTTTTTCAGAAGTTTTTTCAGAAAAAACAAAATCAATAATCTCGGGAGGCGTTCTTTTGAAAAACTCCGGGTATTCCTCTTTTAACTTTTTTAATTCAGTTTCTGTGGCCATAATTTTATTACTAAAAGACATGTTTACACTTCGGACACTCCGTGGCATTAGCAGCGATCTTTTCACCCGGACCACTACCATAACCACAAGCATCGCAAGGTTTTTTTCTAAGGCCCTTCTTTGGCTGTTTAATTCCCAGCGCGCTTGTTGCGCCTGCTATGGCTGAGCCCTTTACTGTGTTCCAAATTCCTTTAGAAACGACTTTTGCCATAGCTTTCGGCCTCAATTCGCCGGTTGTTTCTAATCGTACCGCCGCCCCGGCTCTTTCTAGTGTCGCGCCAGCCGATTGTCTCAATCCGTGGCCAAGTCCTCTGTGTATATCCCACGCTTGCCGACCAGATTTGAAGGCCGCTACCGGAGACTTTACTGCCTTCCAAGCCGCTCCTGCGGCTGCAAGTCCAACGACTTTTCCCGAGGCTTTCATTCCTTTTTGGCCGGCTTTAATTATGGCGTCAGCGCCTTTGGGAGCAAAGGTTAAAGACATTATGAGTCCAATGAATAAAAAGGTGATAGCAACAAAATAAGGCATAATGCTATTTATTATTGGAGCTAATCCAGAAGCATTAGTGATTTCTCCCATTGAAGTAGCCAGAAATTTTTCTTGGGTCGCCGTCCTGATAAAGTGATCACCTAAATACAAGAAAAAAGCAGCGATTACCCCAATAAGCGACCACTGGAGAAACGCCTGCCACCATTGAGTAAAAACTTTTTTAGTAGCTGGGAAAATATAACAAGCAAAAGCAAAAGGAGAAAGAATGACCAAGGTCCAAATAGCGATATAGCGGATAATGAATATAAAAGCGAAAAGCAAGTAAATTAATCCGGCTATTAAGTTGAAAAATATCAAAACAAAACTTCCAACAGCCGCCGCTATTGCTTCCTGGTTGGCCGTTGGGTCCCAGAATCTTACGCCGCCGACTAAAGATCCTATGTTCCCCCACTGGCTGGTGGCATAATTAGCAAAAGAATTGCCGCCGCCAAATCCGCCCTGGACAAAAAAGTTCATAGCGATATTTGCGGCATCAACCACCAAGCCCAAGATTACCGGGGTAAAGTTAATCAAAAGAGCAATAATTATTAGGGTTGGCAGGGCTTTCTGAGCTTGATAGCCAGTTAGCCTTAAAGCTGTTCCCAGGCCGATAACCACCAAACCCAAGACGAAAAAGATGTTGGTCAGGTCTCTGGTTAATTCCCAACCGATCTTTATAAAAGGATTATCGAGCTGCGTGTAAGAAAGAGAAATAAAACTTGAAGAAGTAACCCAGTTGAAAATCATCACGGCCAGTCCCAAAAAAGCTCCGGTAATAGTCCCAAGAATATTGGAAATCAAACCGAAGAGTGTGGCGAAGACACCTGCCAAAGCGCCAGCGAACGGGTTGGCTAAAGCAAGATTTGGCAAAGCCAAACCAAAAACCAATAAAAGGCCAAGTACGAGTGTATTTTTAACTCTCATTATAATTAAACTATTTTTAAATCAACCTTACTATAGTATACCAAAAATGAAATAAAAGAAAAAGCAAGCAGCAATAAAGATTGGTAGCGGCTCCATAATTTGCTATTATTTAGTAATGAGCGTATTTAGAAAAACTATTTTAATTTCAGTTATAGTCAGTTTCCTGTTATTAATTGTCAGCGGCTTTACTCTTGCCCAAAGACCATTAGAGATTGACTATCCAACAATTGAAGGGGCTAGGCCTCAAAACACCAGCTTTTCTTTGCCAGAATACGTAAAGTATCTCTTCAATTTTTCTTTGGCGTCAGCCGGTCTGGTTATTTTTATTATTTTAATTTACGCTGGTGTTCGCCGCCTGACTTCGGCCGGCAATCCTGCTGCGCAAAAAGAGGCCAAAGACCGCATTTTAGCTGCAATTTTAGGGCTATTTGTTCTGCTATTTTCTTACCTGATTTTGACTACAATTAACCCAGAGCTGGTTTTTTTAAGTATTCCCGAGAGGGTTGTTTTTGACCCGGAGTCCATTATTGGGCAAGAAACAGAAGAAAAAAGCCTGGCTTATACCGAGATTCCAGTCGGAGGCTTAATAGGAGAATTATTTGAAAGCGGGAGATTGGCAGTCATTAAAGATCTTGCCGAGAAAACAAAGAAACAAAGCGAGGAGGTAAAAAAGTTATCCGATGAGATAGATTCTCTTACTAGTCAATGCTTATGTTCTATAACCTCTCCAGAGTGTAGCGGGGCGTGTGGCGGTGGTTATTGTACTGGTGATCCTTGTCCGACAAAAGCTGAAATAAACCAAAAAAGAGAAGAGCTTAAAATCGCCATAAGTAAAGAGAAGGAAGGTGAGGGGCTTGAGTATTGGCGACAAAAATTAACCTTGGAAGTCGATGGCTATCTGAAAGAAGACGGCAAAAAGTTTATTGGTTTTAGGGAGATATACGAAAATTTGAAAAAAGCCGAGAATATGATAAAAGAATGCCCTTTTTCTGCAAGTAAAAACGGGAAAACCCAGGATTTGTTGGGATATAGCGGTTTTTTGGAATACCGAAATTATTTAAAAGACTTCCACGACGTTGAAAAAGACGAACCAGAATATCCTTTTGATTATATTGTTTCGGGGCACTTATATTATCTAGCTTCTTTTTATTGCACAGAAGTGTTTTATCAGATATCACCAATATCAATCGATGAAGAGTATCTTAAACAAGCGGGAGGAGAAATTTCACCTCTTATGGGGTCAAAGGAAACTGTCTGCGACCAAGAGATTTCTATCGGCGAGACGATTGACAATGCCGAAGAGTTAGCCCGAACAATGTTGGTTGAGCTTGATAATATTAATAGTAACGCCTTAAACGGGGAGCAAGACGCCCAAACTTTAATCAGCATTACCGATCCGGAGAATTGCGTTGTGGGCAATTGTCAGACTGATTGTATTTGGGTAGAACAGTGGTGCTCCGAGCCATGCCTGGAGGAAGGCGAAGAAGGAGATGGAGGGGGTGGTGGTGGTGAAGCAACTCCTCCAGAAGCACCCCCTTCACTACCGCCTCCTTATTGGCCCGATTGGTTACCATGGCCATCGTCCTTGATAAAACTGCCTGTTGTTTATGCCGAAGATTGCGGTTATGATTGCAGTTATTGTGAAATTCTTCCCTGCTCTGGTAATGTTTGCCCAGGAGATCCAGCAAACAAACCTCAAATTACCGGTCAGGTTGGTAAAATTCGAGAGAGTAGTTTACAGATAGCTTCTTCTTACGAAAAAGTGAAAAACTTCATTGAAGGAAAAAACATAGAAGATAAGTTTAAAATATCAAAGATTTTTGCAAATTTAAGCACCGCGCAAAATAAATTAAGCGCTTGCTATAATTCAAAAGAAACACAGAGTAAGCTGGAAACAGGCCAAGGAAAGGTTATCTGGCAGAGCCTTTATAGCTGTACCGAGTTTAAACAATCGCTTCAGTGGCAAATTTTCTATAGCGAAAATTACCAACCAATAAACGAGTGCTACGGATCGGGTCGGGAGGGACCCGATGCTTCAGATAATTTCTTTTGCTGTAAGGAAGAAATTTCTCCACAATAGAATCTGTGGTATAATCAAACAAAGCATGATATTAAGAAAAGCTTCAATCTTTATAATTCTAATTTTAGCTGTTTTTCTTTCGGCTGATTTTGTTTTAGCAGTAGATTTAGAAGTGCCCCTGCCCGAAACGGGTGGCGGGCAGATAACAACAGCGCCCATTTTGCCTGATTATGTAAAGTATATCTTTAATTTTAGTATTGGCATTGCCGGCTTAATCGCTTTTTTAATGTTGGTTTACGGCGGTTTCCGTTATTTGACTTCAGCTGGCAATCCTTCGGCTATGTCCGACGCCAACAGCCAGATTTTCGCCAGCTTGATAGGTTTGATTGTTATTTTGGGGGCATGGCTGCTTTTAACTACGATTAATCCCCAATTAATAGTTCTTAATCCCGAATTGAAAGAATCAGGGCTGGTTATTGGGGAAACTCCAGGCGTTTATTTGTGCGCAGGAGAAAATTGTCAGTTTTTTAATAGTTCGCAGTCCTTTGTCGGCGGGGAATGGAATGACAAAATAACCTCTATAAAATTTAGTAATACCGATGATGTTAAATATGGAGCGGTGCTTCATGAAGAGAAATATTACCGAGGCATGTGCACTGTTTGTTTAGGTGATAGTTGCGATCTTTCAAACATTGGCAACAAAACTTCTTCAGTCCACGTTTTTATTCAAGCAGATTCTTCTCTAGGAAATGGCGTTACACTTTATGAAACAGAAAACTATAATAGGCGGTGCGGAGAAGAGTGTTATCAAGTTTGTTCTCCACCCTCAAGCTCGTGTGGTGATAACTGTTCGGGTTGGATCCCTGTAAATCCCGGATTGTGTTGGGGTCCTTTCCCAACATCACAGCCAAATCTCAATACAAGCAAACCAGTATGGTCTGTTGAAATTAACGAACCAGGAAAATGGTTGGCAGTTCTTTTTAAAGGTTCTGAATATAGCGGTGATTGCGAAGTTTTTACAATAAGCGACGAAAATACAGAGATCGATAACTATCTTAAGCGTGATAACATTGGTTCGTTAAGGGTGTTGCCAATAAAAGTGATGAAATAAGTAAAAAAGAA